>Ga0210405_10000601_pt1 | contig 46862 bp, 45 predicted proteins | sample IncBWH11MmetaG_FD_155492 | JGI IMG/M metagenome (GOLD analysis project Ga0210405, IMG submission 155492) | Forest soil microbial communities from Barre Woods Harvard Forest LTER site, Petersham, Massachusetts, United States - Inc-BW-H-11-M | ecosystem: Environmental > Terrestrial > Soil >... | reverse complement strand
GCCGGCGTGTTTGCCCGCGACGGGGAGCAGACGCGCGGAGAGCGGCTTGTTCCACTTGACGGAAAGAGTGGCGACGTCGCCGATGATACGGGCAAGGTCTTCGACACTCGTGTCGCCGGGAAGCGGAATGGTGTCGAGACCGGTGGCGCAAACGGCGGAGTAGCTGAGGAGTTGGTCGAGAGAGAGGCGGCCCTGGTTCCAGCGATCGGCGAGAGTGGGGTCTTCGAGGACGGGAAGCATCACGCCGGAATAACCGGTGCGCCGGGCGCCGATTTCCTTTAGCGCGGAAGTGATGACGCCGACGGCGGTCATGGTGCCGCTGGAGCCGAGCGGTTGTTTGGAGATGGTTTCGATGGCGGCGCCGATGGAAGCGCCCTGCGAAGAAGCAGGAGAAAGATCGAGGCCCATGTAGATCCAGCCCTGTTCGCGATCGATGCGCTGCGCGGCGTCTTCGACGTCGAAGGCGGCGTTGTAGAAAGCGTCGATGATCTGGCGGCGAGCTGCGGCGAGGTCCGGAGCGTTTTGCGCGGCGGTGGTGAGAAGGCCTGCTGATGCGAGGCCGATTGCGAACTGGCGGCCGCTACCGGTGTGATACGCTCCGGGGAAAAAAGGAGAGTAAGGCGGCACGCTGGCATTGGCGGCGAAATGGAAATTACCTTCGCTATGATCGGTGGTTTCGGAAAGTTTTTTGATGATGCGGGCAGCGGCGTTAACGGCGGGCCAGTTGATGCCGGCGTCGTTGGTCACCGCGAGGCTGCCGAAAATATTTTTTGTGTTTTGCAGGACGGCGGCGAGGAGATCGGCCTGGGCGTCACCGTCGTTTCCGGCGAGATAGGCGGAGCCGATGGCCAGGCGGACGTGATTCTGGTCGGCGAGGCCGTCGAGATTCTTTAAAAGGCGCACGGCGTCATCTTTGGAAAGGCCTTTGGTGTATTCGGGGAAGGGTTGCGTGACGATGCGGAGCGTTTCGACGGTGTAGCCGCGGGATTCAAACACTGTTTTCGCGTAGCCGAGGAATTTGGCGGTTTCGGCGAACTGCAGTTGGTACTGCGAGCGATCGAGATTGATAAAGGCGGTGATGGTGCGGACGTGGGGGTTTGCGTTAGCAGGAGCCTTTGACGGCGGAGTCGTTTGGGAAAAGACGAGCGGGCTAAATGCGAAAAGTGCGAGAAGAAATGGAATGGAAAATTTGGCGTAGTTTTTCATGGGATCACACAAAGGCGGAAATGCCCGTGATTTTTTCTCCGATGATGAGTTTGTGAATGTCGTTGGTGCCCTCGTAGGTGTAGACGCTTTCGAGGTTGTTCATGTGACGCATGATGCAGTAGTCGTCGACGATGCCGTTGGCGCCGAGAATGTCGCGGGACTTGCGCGCGGTTTCAAGGGCGATCGCGACATTATTCATCTTCAGCATGGAGATGTGCGAGGCGTCGGCTTTGCGCTTGTCTTTTAGGCGGCCAACGTGGAGCGCGAGTAGCTGGCCTTTGACGATTTCGGTGATCATCCAGGCCAGCTTTTCCTGCACCAGTTGGTGCGAGGCGATGGGCTTGTTGGCGAACTGCTTGCGCGTCTTGGCGTATTGGAGAGCGGTGTCGTAGCAAGCCATGGCCGCGCCGAGAGCGCCCCAGCCGATGCCGTAACGCGCCTGGTTGAGGCAACTGAGTGGGCCGCCTAAGCCGGTGACGCCGGGGAGAAGATTTTCCTCGGGGATGGCGCAATCACTGAAAGACAAACCGGATGTGACGGAGGCGCGCAGCGACCATTTGCCGTGGACGTCCCAGGCTTTGAAGCCGGGCGTGCCTTTTTCGACCAGGAAGCCGCGGATTTTTTCGTCTTCCACTTTGGCCCAGACGACCGCGACATCGGCGAGCGAGCCACTGGTGATCCACATTTTTTCGCCGTTCAGAATGTATTGATTGCCCTTTTTTACGGCGCGAGTGAGCATGCCGCCGGGATTCGAGCCGAATTGCGGTTCAGTGAGGCCGAAGCAGCCGACGGCCTTGCCGGATTGCAGGCGCGGCAGCCATTTGTCTTTTTGGACGTCGCTGCCGAAGGAATAAATCGGATACATCACCAGCGCGCTCTGCACGGAAACAAAGCTGCGCAGACCGGAATCGCCGCGCTCCAGTTCCTGGGTCATCAGGCCGTAAGCGACGTTGGACATTCCCGCGCAGCCGTAACCGTGAAGGTTGGCGCCGAAGAAGCCGAGTTCGCCGAGCTGCGGGATCAGGTGCTTGGGGAAGGTGCCTTCGCGACTGTGCTTCTCGATGATGGGGATGATTTCGTTGTCGACGAACTGACGGGCGGTCTGGCGGACAAGTCTTTCTTCGTCGTTGAGCTGGGAATCAAAGTCGATGAAATCGACACCGGGAAAAGCGGGCATGAAAGATTCCTTCGTCAGGCAGAAAGGCGTGACGCAGGAAGTGTAGCAAGGCGGTTCAGGGAGCGGCAAGAAAACGAGGAAGATTGTGGGCAGATCCTTGCTAATTCAGACAGAGGTAATCCTGCGGGGACGCAGGATTGGCCATGTTCGGCAAAGAATGCTTCGCCAGAATGGTCATGAAATACGGGAAGATTCGCCGAAACGTCATCGGGGCGCTCCTTTCGAGGAAAGTCGGGACCCAGGGACCGCGCTTCGGAAGACCGAAGCGTTGGAGAAATGTAGGCGCGTGTGTGGAAGGAGGCAAACGCAAAGAATCAATGGGATGCATCAGGAAAGAGGGGGGATTTGGCAAAGGGGCAGAGACCCGAGGTTGGGGCGGAGCAGGTACACTAGAGTGGAGTTGGAAAGGACGAGTGGCGTGGCGAAACGAGCGGTGAAGAAAGTCGATCCGGAGATTCTGATTTTTGACGTGGATGGCGTGCTGATTGATGTGAAGGAAACGTTCTGGCGGTCGGCACTGCAGACGGTGGAGAAGCTGACGGGAAAGAAAGCGACCTGGGCGGAATTGCACAAGTGGAAGCGCCAGCCGGGGAATAACGACGACTGGATGATGGTTTCGCAATGGGTGACGGCAAGAGGCGTGCGGACGACGTATGAAGAGGCGCGCGAGGCGTTTCAACCGTTTTATTGGGGGAGCAACGGAAAACCGGGAAATGTGGCGAAGGAAAAGTGGCTTGTGACGCCGAAGCTGGTGGAAAAGTGGGCGCAGCGGCGGGAGCTGAATTTATTTACGGGGAGGACCCGGCCGGAATTTGTGTATTCGTTCGAACGGTGGCCAGCGGCGAAATATTTCCGCAAGGTGGTGACGATGGACGACGCGCGGAAGAAACCGTATCCAGACGGGCTGATCGCGATTCTAGGAAAGCGCGACCCGGAATCCGCGTTGTATGTGGGGGACAACGTGGACGATGCATTGTCTGCCAAGGCGGCGGGGGTGCCGTTCATGGCGATTTTGCCCAAGCGCGCGTACGACTACCGGGAGCGCGCGAAGAAATTCCGTGAACTGGGAGCGTTGACACTGCTCGAGCGGGCGCGAGACCTCGACCGCCGGCTTGTTTGACGGGGACCACTCACGAGAACTCCCTCCAAAGGCGATTTCTACACTTGCGAGGAGTAAGATGATCGTTGAATCAGACTGGGGAAACGAACCGGTGGGGTGCTGGACACAACCCGGGAACTTTGGCGCGCGTTTGAGGGAATGAATTCAGTGGGGTTCCGCAAAACGAGCCCCTTCAGGAAAGAAGGCCATGAAGCAAGTGCGCAAATTAATAATTTTCGGTGGAGTTGGTTTGTTGCTCATGGGGACTGTAATGGCACAAGCGCCGCCGGGGCCGATCGCGCCGGTGGCATCGCAAAGGTCGTCTTCAGAGCCGCCGCCTCCGCCGCCGGTGAAGGTTGTTCCCCGGACGAATATTTTGGGGGCTTGGAAACTAAATCGCGACGAAAGCGACGATCCAAAGGCGAGATCCAACCAACGCAAGGTGAATGATCCAAACCAGAATCACGGCGGGAATAGCGGGCCGCGCGTGGGCTGGCCGGGCGGAGGAATGGGCGGCCCCGGCTTGGGCGGCGGGCAGCGCGGCAACGGCGGACAGCAAAAGGACACCGCGGAAGACCGCCAGCGTTATACGGAATTGATCGATCCTTCGGTCCGGCTGAAGTTGGAGCGAAAGGGCGACAAGGATCCGATCGTGGAAATGTTCGGCGATCAGGGGCGGAAGACTATTTTTTATACCGATGGGCATAAACCGGATGCACCAGCGGGCGTGGGTACGGACGTGGTGGAAGCGAAATGGGATGGCGACAAACTGGTGAGCACTTCGCCGCTGCCGAAGAAGGGAACGCTGACGCGGACGTATGAGGTTTCGCCGGATGGAATGCAGTTGTGGGAAGAGGTGGAGATGGTGATCGGCAAGGACAAGAATCCGTCGAGGTTCCGGTTTGTGTATGACGCGGTGGCGAGGGAGGAGTAGGCGCGATTAACCGCGCAATTTTGGGAGGGCTTGCTCGAGGTCGGCAATCAGGTCGGTGGTGGATTCGAGGCCGATGTTGAGGCGGACGATGCGGTGATCGTAGGGAGGCCGGCCGGGAATGCGGCCGATGTTGTAGGCAACGGCGAGACTTGTTACTCCTGCCCAGCTGTAACCCACCTTGAAAAGTTTCAGGGCGTCAACGAAGGCGAAGACCTGCTCCTGCATGGGACCGGGCCTGAACACCAGCGAAAACACGCCGGAAGAGCCGAGGAAATCCCGATTCCAGAATTCGTGGCCGGGGCATGCAGGCAGCGCCGGATGAAGGACGAGTTCGACTTCGGAGCGATCGGCGAGCCATTTGGCGACGGCGAGAGCGGAATTTTCGATTGCTGACAGACGAACGGCAAGCGTTTGCAATCCACGGAGGGCGAGGCTGCAATCGTCGGGGGAGACGGCGAGGCCGAGCATCTGTTGTGTGACGCCGAGACGCTGGTAGAGGGCGTCGTCACGGACGGTTACCGAGCCGAGAAGCAAGTCGCTATGCCCGCCGATATATTTTGTGACGGCTTGCATGGTGATGTCGACGCCGTGGGCGAAGGCGTCGAAAAGCACGCCGGCGGACCAGGTGTTGTCGATGACGACTTTGACGTTGCGCGCGTGGGCGGCACCGACGATAGCGGGAATGTCCTGAACTTCCATGGTGATGGAGCCGGGGGATTCGGTCCAGATGAGGCGGGTGTTTTCCTGGATGAGCGCGGAAATCTCCTTGCCGATCAGGGGATCGTAGAACGTGGCGGTGACGCCGAAGCGGGAGAGAAGTTGCGAGGTGAGCTTGCGGTTCGGATAGTAGACGCTGGCGGGGACGAGGATGTGGTCACCGGCCTGAAGCAGCGCGAGATTGATGAGGGAGATGGCAGCCTGGCCGCCGGGAGCGAGGACGGTGTGCTTGCCGGATTCGAGTTCGCAGATGCGCCCGGCGAGTTCGAGGGCGGTGGGTGTGCCGTAGAGGCCGTAGGTGTAGCCGACTTTGTGCTGGTCCCAGGTGTCTTTGACGGAGGCGGCGGAGGGAAACACGGTGGTGGAGCCGCGATAGACGGGTGTGGCGAGGGACTTGTAACCGGTGGGAATTTTGGCGTCCGAGTGGATCAGTCTGGTTTGCCAGGTCTTGGTCATGGAGACTCCTGCGCGCCAAAATGGCCGGTGGGGCGCGCATCAGAAGTGCTTCAGAATTATAGCGAGGAACATGATTTTCAGGCTCCCGAGAGTGGCGCGATTCGTTGACGGAAAGTCACTGTGAATGATATAAATTATTGTTCCGTAAGGCGGCGCAAGGCCCACCGTATGCTCCCACCGGGTCGGGGAGCTGGCGAGGCTGCCTTCCTGAAATTTTAGGCGAAACAATTTCATGTCTGCTTTGGTTCACCAACTAGGCGAACTGTTCCTCCGGGCTGTGCCCGTAGCGGTCATCGTTCTGCTTTTCTACATCATCATGCGGTCGATTTTCTTCCGGCCATTGCTGAAGGTGATGGCGGAGCGCGACGCGCGGACGATTGGCGCGCAGAAAGCGGCGGAAGCGGCGCAGGCAGCGGCCGCGGAGAAGGTGCGGCAGTACGAAGAAGCGCTGCGGCAGGCGCGCGCGAAGGTGTACGCGGAGCAGGAAGCGGACCGCAGGAAGCTGATGGAAGAGCGCGCGGCGATGCTGAAGGATGCGCGCAGCAAGGCTGACGCGGAAGTGAACGCGGCGAAAGAGCGCGTGGCGGCAGAATTCGCCAGCGCGAGGAAAGAGATCGAAACCCTAGCAGGTCAGCTTGCGGCGGAGATTGCGCGCCGCGTCCTCCAGGCGCCGCCCGCTCCGGGCACTCCGACGAGAGAGGCTCGATGAAGAGCGCGCGGAACGTTTACTACAGCCTTGTTGTGTGCGCGCTTGGCTTGTTTTCCGCCGCGGCAGCTTTCGGGGCGGAAGAAGGCAGCGGCTCTGCGGAACACTCCATTGAGATAATTTTCAAGTGGATTCACTTTGCCATTCTGGCGGGACTCCTTTATTGGGTATTCGGGAAACTTCTGCCGCCGGCGTTTCGGCGGAATGCGGACAACATCAGTTCTGCGATCTCCAAGGCCACCGCCGCAAAAATAGAAGCGGAGAGCAAGCTGCAGGAAGCCGTAACGAAAATGGGCAACCTGGAGCGGGAGATTGTGGAGTTCCGCGCTCAGGCGCAACGCGAAACGGCGGCGGAAGTGGAACGTTTGCACTCTGCGACGGTTTTGGACGTGGAGAAAATTCGCGCGGCGTCCAAGGCAGAAATTGAGGCGGCCGAGCGTGCGGCTCGCGTGGAATTGAAGGAATTGGCGGCCCGGCTGGCAGTGGATGGCGCGGAAACGCTGGTGGCCAGGGAGATGACGCCGGCGGTACAGGAAGCGATGATCAGCAGCTTCGTGCAGAGTTTGCAGGGGAGGCCAAATTGAGGTCGGCGAGCCTGCAGTATGCGACGGCACTGGCAGATATCGCGCTCGAACAGGGCGCGGCGGAGCCGGTGAAGAAGCAACTTGAGGATTTTGGCGCGGTGTATACGGAGTCCGCGGAACTGCGCAGCGTTCTAAGCAGCCCGGCGGTGGAGCGCACGGCGAAACACGGCGTGATTGAGAAGCTGGCGGCGCGACTGGGCGCGAGCCGTATTGTTCGGAATTTCCTATTTGTGGTGATGGACAACCAGCGGACGCATCTTTTGCCGGAGATTCTGCAGACGTTCGAAGACGTGATCCGGCAGCGGCAGGGCTTGGCGGAAGCAGAAGTTACTTCGGCAGCCGAGCTGACAGCGCCGCAGAAAACGCAGTTGCAGCAGACACTGGAGCGCCTAACGGGAAGAAAGATTCAAGCGAAATATTCGCTGGATCCGGCATTGCTTGGCGGCGCGGTGGTGCGCATTGGCGACACGATTTACGACGGCTCGGTGCGAAACCGGCTGAACCAGATGCGGGCACGGCTGACCGCGGAATAGGCATTCGGGAACGGAGCAGGCATGGCAAATATCAAAGCAGACGAAATCAGCAAAATACTTCGCGAACAGATCGCGAACTACGAGCAGACGGTTTCCGTGGACGAGGTCGGCTCGATCATCAGCGTCGGCGACGGAATCGCGCGCATTCACGGACTGGAAAAGGTGATGGCCGGCGAGATGCTGGCGTTTCCCCACAACGTTTTTGGACTGGCGTTGAACCTGGAAGAGGAAGAAGTCGGCGCGGTGCTGCTGGGCGAGTCGTCGGAATTGAAAGAGGGCGACGTTGTAAAGCGCACGAACACGATTATGTCCGTGCCTGTGGGTCCGGAGCTGATTGGGCGCGTGGTGAGTCCGCTGGGCTTGCCGTTGGATGACAAGGGGCCCATCACGTCGAAATTGCGGAATCCGCTGGAAAAACTGGCGCCGGGCGTTCTGGATCGCCAACCGGTGCGCGAGCCGCTGCAGACCGGCATCAAGGCGATCGATTCGATGATTCCCATCGGCCGCGGGCAGCGTGAGCTGATCATCGGCGACCGCCAGACGGGAAAGACCGCCGTCATTCTGGACACGATCATCAACCAGAAGGGCAGCGACATGATCTGCATTTATTGCGCGATCGGGCAGAAACGCTCGACGATCGCGCAGGTGATCAAGGCGCTGACCGATGCTGGCGCAATGGAGTACACGATCATCGTGGCGTCTTCGGCGGCGGAGCCGGCTTCGCTGCAATACATTGCGCCCTACGCGGCTTGCGCGATGGGCGAATATTTCCGCGACAACAAGCGGCACGCAGTGACCTTTTACGACGATCTTTCGAAGCATGCGCAGGCGTACCGCGAGATTTCGCTGTTGTTGCGTCGGCCGCCGGGACGCGAAGCGTTTCCGGGCGACGTGTTTTATCTCCACTCGCGCCTCTTGGAACGCGCGGCGAAGCTGAACGACAAGCTGGGCGCGGGGTCACTGACGTCGCTGCCGGTGATTGAGACGCAGGCGGGCGACGTTTCGGCGTACATCCCGACGAACGTGATTTCGATTACCGACGGGCAGATTTACCTGGAGTCGGATTTGTTCAATGCCGGCATTCGCCCCGCGATCAACGTCGGTATTTCGGTCAGTCGCGTGGGCGGCAACGCGCAAATCAAGGCGATGCGCCAGGTGGCAGGCAGCTTGCGTTTGGACATGGCGCAGTTCCGGGCGCTGGCGGCGTTCGCGCAATTTGGCGCGGATCAGCTGGATAAAGTGACGCAGGCGCAGTTGCAGCGCGGGCAGCGCTTGACGGAAGTGCTGAAGCAGGACCAGTTCGTGCCGCTGTCGGTGGAAAAGCAGGTGCTGGTGCTTTATGTGGCTACAAGCGGCGGGTTGGATACCGTTCCAGTTGCAGACGTGCGGCGGTTTGAGAAAGAGTTCGTACAGTTCGTGGAGACGAATTACCCTGGCGTGCTGAAGGATATTGCGACGAAGAAGGCGCTCGACGACGGCATCAAGGCGACGATCAAGACGGCGCTCGACGGGCTCAAGGAGCGCTTTACGGCCGCGCTGGCAGCGACCGCGAAGTAGGAGCCAGGCTTAAGCAGAGATCATGCCCACACTACTTGATTTCCGGCGCCGCATCCGCTCGGTGAAAAATACCCAGCAGATTACGCGCGCGATGAAGTTTGTGGCCGCGGCGAGATTGCGGCGGGCGCAGGAGGCGGCGCTGGCGGCGCGTCCTTACGCAAAGGAATTGGTGCGCGTGCTGCGGTCGACGATGGCGCGGATCGAATCGCCCGAGCATCCGCTGCTGGCCAAGCGGCCGGAAGAACGGATCCTGGTGCTGGTTCTTTCCGGGGAACGCGGGCTGGCTGGCGCATTCAATACAAACATTTTGAGGAAGGCGGCGGAGTTTTACCGCAGCAAGCCAGGGAAAAAGATCACCGTGATCCCCATCGGGAAAAAGGGCCGCGATGCGATGCGGAGAGCGGGATTCACGTTTGCGGGTGAGTATGTGAACGTGTTGTCAAAAGTGGATTTCGGCATTGCGCGCGAGATTTCGAAACTGGTGACGGACCTGTACACAGAGGAGAAGGTGGACGCGGTGTACATGGTGTTCAGCGAGTTCAAGAACGTTATTTCCGCGGACCTGACGGTGGAGAAACTGCTGCCCGTGGAAAGGATTTCGGCAGGTGAAGAAACGGAAGCCGAGGCCGCGTCGTCCCAGATTGATTACATTTACGAGCAACCGGAACAAAAATTGCTGGAGCGGTTGCTGCCGCGGTATGTGGAGACACAGGTGCTGCGCAGCATGCTGGAATCCTGTGCTGCCGAGAATGCGGCGCGAATGACGGCGATGGAAGCGGCCACGAAAAACGCCGGCGAAGTGATCGAAGGCTTGACGCTGCACATGAACAAGGTGAGGCAAGCGGCGATCACGAAGGAAATCATTGAGATTGTCAGCGGAGCTTCATCAACCGCCTAGGAGCAGAAATGCCAGAGCAACAAGTCGGACGAGTGATCCAGGTCATCGGGCCGGTACTCGACATTCAGTTTGAGCAGGGGCATCTGCCGGCGATTTACAACGCCGTGCGCATCACCAGCGAAGGATTCAATTTGCCGGAGCCGCTGGACGTGACCGCGGAAGTGCAACAGCACCTGGGCGAAGGGCGCGTTCGCACGGTGGCTATGGAGCCGACCGAAGGCATGGTACGCGGCATGAAGGCCGTGGACCTGGGCGAGCCGATCATGGTGCCGGTGGGGCGCGCAACGCTGGGTCGCGTGATGAATGTGCTTGGCAAACCCGTTGACCAGTTGGGGCCGATCAAGAGCGATACGACGTTTTCGATTCACCGGCCATCCCCGGCGCTGGACCAGCAATCGACGAGCCTCGAAATGTTCGAGACGGGCATCAAGGTGGTGGACTTGATTCAGCCGTTCTTGAAGGGCGGAAAGATCGGACTGTTCGGCGGCGCAGGCGTCGGCAAAACGGTTTTGATCCAGGAATTGATCCACAACGTTGCGATGCAGCACGGCGGCGTGTCGGTGTTCGCGGGAGTGGGCGAGCGCACACGCGAAGGAAACGACCTGTGGCTGGAATTCCAGGAGTCCGGCGTCGTGGTTCCAGGGAATTCGGAGAAGTCGCGCGCGGCCTTGATCTACGGGCAAATGACCGAGCCGCCCGGAGCTCGTTTGCGCGTGGGCCTGACGGGTGTGACGGTTGCGGAATATTTCCGCGACCAGGAACACCTGGACGTGCTGCTCTTCATCGATAATATTTTCCGGTTCGTGCAGGCGGGCTCGGAAGTTTCGGCGCTGCTCGGACGCATGCCCTCCGCCGTGGGTTACCAGCCGAACCTGAACACAGAAATCGGCGAACTGCAGGAGCGCATCACTTCGACCAAGCACGGTTCGATCACATCGGTTCAGGCGATTTACGTGCCCGCCGACGACTATACGGACCCCGCCCCGGCCGCGACGTTTACGCACCTGGACGCGACGACGAACCTGAGCCGCCAAATCGTGGAGCTCGGCATTTATCCAGCGGTCGATCCGCTGGCCAGCTTTTCACGCATTTTGGACCCACGCGTTGTGGGCCAGGAACATTACGCCGTGGCGCGCTCGGTGAAGTCGGTGCTGCAGCGCTACAAGGATTTGCAGGACATCATCGCGATTCTGGGCATCGAAGAACTGTCGGATGAAGACAAGCGGACCGTGGCGCGCGCGCGGCGCATCGAGAAATTCCTTTCACAGCCGATGTTCGTGGCCGCGCAGTTCACCGGCCTCGAGGGCAAATACGTCAAGATCGAAGACACCGTGCGCAGCTTCAAGGAAATCGTGGAAGGGAAGTACGACGAAATTCCGGAGCAGGCGTTTTACATGGTCGGCACGATCGATGAAGTGCTGGAGAAGGCCGACAAGATGAAGGCGGGCGTCTAGGACGGAAATGCTTCCGGAATCCATCCAACTGATCGTCGTGACGCCGGAGCGGCAATTGCTGCGTGAAAGCGTGGTGGAAGTTACCGTCCCGGGACTGGACGGCCAATTGGGGATTCTGCCGGGGCACGCGCCGCTGATGACGGAACTGGGGATTGGGGAGCTTTCTTACCGGATGAGCACGTCGGGCCAGCCGGTTGTGCTGGCCGTAATCAGCGGATTTGCGGAAGTGCTGCCCGATCGCGTGACCGTACTGGCGGAAACCGCGGAGCGCGCGGAAGAGATCGACCTGGCGCGCGCGGAACAGGCCAAGGCTCGGGCGGAGAAGCGTTTGTCGGCCGGTGACACGAACCTGGATTGGGACCGCGCGAATATCGCGTTGCAGCGCTCGCTGATCCGCATTCAGGTGGCACGAAAACGCCACAGCGTCCTTGTCGAGCCTCGCTAACCTGGTGCGTTGCTGACCCTTAGTTTGACGATGCGACGCGGGTGTGCCCGGCAACATCAAATGTCGTGGAGCGGAGAATGGAACCGATTACGATTTACAGCGCGGGATGGTGCCCGGACTGCCGGCGGGTGAAGAACTTTCTGAAAGAACGCGGCGTGGAATTCCGCGAGATCGATATTGAAGAAGATGAGGAAAGCGAAGAGCTGGTGCTTCGCGTGAACAACGGAAAGCGAAAGGTGCCGACATTGAGAGTCGGTGAGCGATATTTTGCATGCAGCCCCTTCAGCGCGCAGAAGCTTGCGGACGAGCTGCGCATTCCCCTGAATTCCTGAAACAGGCTCCTTCCTTAAATCCTGTCAAAAATAGAGCGCTTCAATGCGGCAATCTGTGCCTCATTGCGCTTGTAAAAGGTCCATTGCTTTATTTTCTTGCCGCGGAGCAGGCCTGCCTGGGCGAGGATTTTCAAATGCTCGCTGGCAGTGGGGTGGCTGACCTTGAGCTTTCGGGCGATGAGGAGGCCGCAGACGCCGTCCTTTACGAGGTCGCCGTCACGTTGCGGGGGAAAATGGCGTGTGGGCCGCTTGAGCCAGTTCAGGATGAGCAGGCGGTTTTCGTTGGCAAGGGCGCGGAAGAGTTGTTCCGAGGTCGTCATAGGTGTTCGGCCAAAATGGCACTTGTGTGCTTAGCTAAACGCCTAAATAATGCCATAATCCTTTCATGGCCGCCACCTCTAATCCGCTGATTGACCGAACACAGATTGCCGCTACGCATGCACGCATTCGGGAGCACATCCGCCGGACACCCATCCTGGCGATGGAGGGGAAAGACTTCGGGCTGGGTGCGTTTCCCGTGCTTCTGAAGCTGGAGCTTTTCCAGCACACAGGGTCGTTCAAGGCCCGCGGGGCGCTGACGAACCTGATGGCGCGGAACGTTCCTCCCGCAGGGGTGGTGGCCGCAAGCGGAGGCAACCACGGCGTGGCAGTGGCCTTTGCGGCGCATAAATTCAATGTTCCGGCGCGCATCTTTGTTCCGAGCGTGGCCTCGCCGGCGAAGCGGCAGCGCATCGAGGAGTACGGCGCGAGCCTTGTGATTGCTGGGGACCGTTACGCCGACGCGCTGGAGGCGAGCAAAATCTGGCAGGAAAAATCGGGCGCGATGCCGATTCACGCCTTTGACCAGATGGAAACGCTTTTGGGGCAAGGAACAGTTGGCCTTGAACTCGAAGAGCAGGCGCCCGATCTGGACTCGCTGCTGGTCTCCGTGGGTGGCGGCGGACTGATTGGCGGGATTGCCGCGTGGTTTCAGGGAAGAATCAAAATCGTCGGGGTTGAGCCGGAAGCCGCGCCGACACTGACGAAAGCACTCGAAGCCGGGCGGCCCGTGGATGCCGAAGCTGGAGGAATTGCGGCGGACTCGCTGGCGCCGCGGCGAGTGGGCGAACTGATGTTTCCGATCGCGCAGAGGTTTGTGGATCGTGTGCTGCTGGTTTCGGACGAGGAAATCCGCGGCGCGCAGGAGCAGTTGTGGAAAGTGGCGCGCGTTCTGGCGGAGCCGGGCGGAGCAGCGGGACTGGCGGCGCTTACTTCACGGAAGTATGCGCCTGCAAAAGGCGAGCGTGTGGGCGTGTTGATCTGCGGAGGGAACACCACCGCTGTCGATTCTTCGAGGTGATGGAGGGGACGATGAACGTATACGATCGATTGAAGGAATTGCACGTGGCGCTGCCCGTCGCCACTCCGCCCGTTGCTGCTTTTGTGCCCACCGTGCAAGCAGGGAATCTTTGCTTTGTTTCGGGCCACATTGCGAAGCGGGATGGAAAGAGCTGGGCGGGGCAGTTGGGCGTCAACATGAGCACAGAAGAAGGACAGCGGGCCGCGCGGACTATTGCGATTGATCTGCTGGGGACGCTGCATCACGAACTTGGGGATTTGGAGCGCGTGCAGCGCATCGTGAAATTGTTTTGTCTAGTGAATTCCGGGCCCGCATTTACAGAGCAGCATCTGGTGGCGAATGGCGCGTCGGAACTGCTTCAGGAAGTTTTCGGCAGGGCGGGAAGTCACGCGCGGAGCGCGGTCGGTGTGGCGCAACTTCCATTGGGCGCGTGCGTCGAGATCGAGCTGGTGGTGGAAATTCGATAGTGCAAACGGCCGGCGGCTAGTTGGAGAAGCCACGCGTCCAGGTCTGCGTTACGTGCAGGCTTTTGTCGAGCAGCAGGATGTCGGCGTCGGCGCCCGGGCGCAGCGAGCCTTTCTTGAATTCGATGCCGAGCAGGGTGGCGGGATTCAGCGTCAGCATGCGCAGAGCGTCGGCGAGCGGCACGCCAAGTTTCACGATGTTGCGCAGCGCGCGGTCGAGCGTCAGCGTGGAACCTGCCAGCTTTCCCTCAGAATTCCTGCAGACTCCCCCCGATACAGTCACTTCAAAAGTTCCGAGAGTGTATTTCCCGTCGGGCATGCCGGTGGCGGAGATGCCATCGCTGACAAGGATCACGCTGGCCGCGCCCTTGGCCTGCAGTAACAGGCGCATGGCGGTTTCGTCCACGTGGATACCGTCGGCAATCAGCTCGGCGGTGACTTCGGGCGTGGTGAGCACCGCGCCGATTACGCCGGAATCGCGGTGCGAAAAGGGGCGCATGGCGTTGTAGACGTGGACAGCGTGATGGGCACCGCGGGCAATGGCGGCACGGGCTTGCTCGTAGGCGGCGTCGGTGTGGCCGATGGCGACGACGAGGCCGGCCTTGTGCGCGGCGTCAATGCAGGGCATCGCGCCCAGAAGTTCAGGGGCAAGGGTAAGAATCCGGGCGTTGCCTTTTGCGGCGGTGATGAATTGTTCGAGCAGGTCAACGGAAGGAAGTTTCAGGAATTCCGCCGGATGGACGCCGCGGCGCTTGGAACTAATGAATGGGCCTTCGAAATGGATGCCGAGGACTTCGGCGCGGCGCTCGCCGAACTGGTGCTGGCGAGTGATGTATTCGGCGATGCCTTCCGCGCTGCGGCAGATGGATTCAGGTCTGGCGGTGACGGTGGTGGCAACGAAAGAGGTGGTGCCGTGAGCGGCGATGGTGCGCGCAACCGCTTTCAGGGAGTCGTCGGTGGCCTCCATGACGTCGTGGCCGCCCGCGCCGTGAATGTGCACATCGAGGAAGCCAGGGACACCGATTCTGTCGGTGGCGATGATCTCCTGTGCGCCGGCCGGCAGTGTAACTGCTCCGCGCGGCGCGACCGATTCGATCACGCCGTCGCGAAAGAGAATCGCGGCATCGGGAATTTCCACGGCGGGAGTGAAGGCTCGGGCAACATGAACGAGAGTTGTGGACATGGCGAAGTTTTATCGTAACGGAAATTCGACGGCGGAGCGAGCAAACACCGCCTTCGGAATGATAGCGATACGGGTTTCCCGCACTGGTTTAGGAAAGATGCGGGCGTGGGAAGCTACTTAGCCATTTCTATGCTGGTGAGTTTCAACGCACTGCCGTCGACGGTGCCCTTCACGACGACGTGGTGGCCGGCGTGGGGCGCAACTTTATCCTGCGCGTCAATGGCGTAGACCTTTTTGTCAGTGTCGTTGACAAAAACATACTTGGCGCCGTGTTCCTTTACGCACCGTGAGGCGCATTCCGCGCCGCCTTCTTGACCGTTTTTTGCGCCGCACATGTCGTCTGAAATCCAGCCGGTCCACGAGCCGTCGGCGGGAGAAGCGATGGAGGCGGCAAACAGGGCAAGTGCGGGCAAAGAGAAAAATCGCGATTTCATGGAAAGGTCTCCTCAAAAGTACAGTATCGGTTTCAGTGCGGACAAATTCAGGCTCGCACAACGCGAAGAGCGTGTCCAGCCGAGGGAACTGCGCGACGCTTCGGTATACAATAAAGTCGGTTAGACGCAGCAGACAATATTTCTCCTGAACCTGAATATGACCTGCAGAAAAACTTTTGGTGATCTCGAGTGTCAAAGGTGACCATTCGCAGCGGGATGCTGCTGATTGCGGGGTTGCTGGCAGCGCCGGGGGGATGGACGCAAGGTGTGGCACAGGGGCCACCGCCGCCTGCGACAGCGAAGACGATCAAGTGCAAGGGCCGGGTTGTGCCGCAGTTTGCAGACATCACAGAAAAGGCGGGCATACGCTTTTCGCACACCTCGGCCCCGGAAAGCCGCTACATCATTGAGTCGATGAGTGGCGGCGTGCTGCTGCTCGATTATGACCGCGACGGCTGGCTGGATATTTATTTCACGAACGCGCCGACGGTGGAAATGGCGTTGAAGGGGCAGCGGGCGCGAGGGGCGCTTTATCACAACAATCACGACGGGACGTTTACCGATGTGACCGACAAGGCGGGGGTTGGGAAACCGTGCTTTGCGATGGGCGGAGCAGTCGGCGATTACGACAACGACGGCTGGCCGGACATTTACGTGACGTGTTACGGCGGCAACGTGCTGTATCACAACAATGGCGACGGCACGTTCACCGATGTGACCGCGAAAGCCGGCGTTCGCGACGGGCGATTTTCCACCGGCACGGCGTTTGGCGATTATGATGGCGACGGTTATCTGGACCTGATGGTCACGAACTATGTGGACCTGGATATTCACCACCCCCCCGCGTTCGGCAGCAGCGTGACGTGCAAATACATGGGAATTGACGTGCAGTGCGGGCCGCGCGGATTGAAAGGCGCGGGCGATTCGCTTTTTCACAACAATGGCGACGGGACATTCACGGACGTCTCGAAGAAAGCCGGCGTGGACGATCCCAACGGTTACTACGGGTTGACAGCGGTGTGGGCCGATTTCAATAACACGGGACGGCCAGATATTTATGTCGCCAACGATTCGACGGCGGGGTTTCTTTACCGCAACGATGGAAACGGAAAATTCACGGACATCGGGCTTGAATCCGGCACGGCGCTCGGCGAAGACGGGCACGAACAGGCGGGCATGGGCGTGACGATTGGGGACTATCTGCATACGGGGCGGCCATCGTTAGTAGTGACGAATTTTGCGCTGGACAACAGCCCGCTCTACCGCAACGACGGGAAGTGGGACTTTCAGGATGTTTCCTACCCGTCGGGCATCGGCTTGCCATCAGTGCCGTTTGTGAAATGGGGAGTGGCATTTGTTGATTTGGACAACGATGGCTGGCTGGACCTGGTCACGGTGAACGGCCACGTGTATCCGCAAGTGGACGCGCTGCAGACGGGCGCGCGCTACCGTGAACCGAAGCTGGTGCAATACAACCAGGGCGATGGAACGTTTTGCGATGCGAGCGATCAATCCGGCGCGGCGATCATGGAGCCGAGGGTTTCGCGCGGGCTGGCAGTCGGGGACCTTTTCAACGACGGCAACATGGATCTGGTGGTAGAAGATTTGCAGGGCAGCCCGATGATGCTGCGGAATCCCGGGTTGCCGGGGCGCCACTGGGTCAGTTTCGAACTGGCGGGGACGAAGAGTAATCGCCTGGCGATCGGCGCGCGGCTGAAACTCGTGGCCGGCGGCATGACGCAGACCGACGAAATCCACAGCGGGGGAAGCTATCTTTCGCAAAACGATCTGCGGGTACATTTCGGGTTGGGAACTGCGACGAAAATCGAAAGCCTGGAAGTTCGTTGGCCTTCGGGCGCGGTGGAAACGGTGAAAAATCTGGACGCCGACAAGTTTTACAGTGTGCTCGAAGGGCAAGGGATCGTGCCGGTGGAAAAGATTCGGCCGATAGCACCTGCGAAGAAACCATAACAACTCGCCTCAGCAGCGCGATTTATTCAAGGAACGATAGGGAGAACGAGGGCCGAAGGGTGCTCTTTGTCGTGGTAGATGGTATTGGTGGCGGGCTGCATTTTGGTTGAGGTTGCCTGGTCTTCGCCGGTGTTGAGGTTGCGGTCGAAGCGCGGAAAATTGCTGCTGGAAATTTCGAGGCGGAGGCGGTGGCCGGCAAGAAAGACGTTGCTGGTGGCCCAGAGGTCCACTACAACGTGATAGATTTCGCCGGGCCTGGCCAATTCCGGCCGGTCGACAGAATTGCGATAGCGCAGGCGGAGAATGCCTTCGGTCAAATTCTGCGCGAATCCGTTGGGCCAGACATCCAGGAGTTTCGCGGTGAAATCGGTGTCTTTCGCGGAAGTGCTAGCGAAGAGATCGAGCGAAACAGGTCCGGTGACTTCTGTGTCATGGGTGAAGGCTGGAGTCGTGTACACCAAAACGTCGCTGCGTTCTTCCACTACCTGTTGGTTGCGCGGCCCCGGCGCCAAATGCATTGAATCGCAACAAAGCGGCCCACCGATGGTTGGCACGGGATTGGCGGGATCGTAGGCGTAAGAATCCTTTGACTCCGTCACGGGAGCTTGAGCGCTTAACTGGCCGTCTCCCGCGGAACTGTTGGCTTTTCCGGCGGAGTGGAGAAAATATTTCGTGGCGGTGGCACGTGCCAGCGGCCAGGCCTCTTCATCGCGCCACTCGTTTTTTCCCATCACAAAAATGCGCACAGGTTTCTTGCCCGCAAACTCGTTTGCCTGGCCCTTCAAAAGGTAGTCATACCATTTGAGGAGCAATTCTTCATTGTCGTATGGTGTCGCGGGGCCAAAGTCCACTTCGCCGATTCTTCGTTGGTCAGAACCGCCAGCGTGGCCGCCGACTTCCACTAACAGGTGCTGGCCGGTGCGCGCGGTTTCGCTGCCCGCCTGGCTTTTCAGCAGGACATAATTGCGCAGCGAGCCGCCGAGGAAAATGTCGTACCACGCGGCGATGTGCAGGATCGGCACTTGAATTTTCGAATAGCTTTCTTCCAGTGAGACAGCTTTCCAGTAATCGTCGTAGTTCGGATGTGCCAGCCAGTCGCGGTAGTAAGGAGCGAGCGACTTTGCGTCCGGTTGTGCGAGGATGGGGTAGCTTTCAAGCGGCAGCACGTCTTTCCAATTTAGCGCGTTGGTGTCCTGGGCGGCGCGGCGCGCCAAAGTGTTCTGTGCCAAACCGCTCGTCCAGGATTGATTGAACCATTGCTCGAAGGCGCCGCCCTGGTAGGTCCAATTTTCATGGTAGTTGGAAGCCGTCACACCGGGAGCGATGCCGGAGAGATGCGGGGGACCGGCGATGGCGGCGAGCATCTGAGTCGCGCCGACGTAGGAGCCGCCGAACATGCCGACCTTGCCGTTTGATTCTGAAAGTGCGGCAGCCCATTCTACGGTGTCGTAACCGTCCTGTGATTCATGGCGGAAGGGATACCACTCCCCCTCGGAAGTGAAGCGCCCGCGAACGTCCTGCACCACGACGACGTAGCCGCGAGGGGCAGCTTTCATGCCGAAGGAGAGGGAGTAGTTCTTGTCGTACGGGGTGCGTTGGAGCAGGACTGGGTATTTCCCATCGGCCTTGGGACGATAGATATCGGCTTTAAGGATGACGCCGTCGCGCATCTTTGCGGGAACATCGCGCTCGACGATGACTGAATCGGATTGCGCGCGGATCGCGGAGGGAAGAACGGAATGCGACAACAGCGAAGCCACAAACGCGACCGGCAGAGAAAACGGAAATCGAAGGTTCCTCGGCATTCTGCCTCCTGGCGCGCATCGTATGTCGCGCAACTCGCGTCGTCAACTCGCCGCAATCGCCACCGGCCTGCAAGTTCGGATACAATGCTTGGCGCCAGCGCCAGATCAAACCTTTAGTTGAGAAAAGGAAAATTGAGATGAGAAAAACGGGAATTGTTGGAGTTGCTTCGCTACTTGCTTTCGCTGCGTCCATGTTTGTTCACAGCGGAAGAATTCACGCGGCCAACGCCGCCGCGCCTGCACCGGGATATAAGGTGACCGGGAAAATTCCGGTGGCCGGCGAGGGTGGATGGGATTACCTGGTGGCGGATGCCGATTCGCGGCGGCTGTATCTCTCGCACTCGACGCACGTGGTGGTGTTCGACGTGGATTCCCACGCCGTGGTGGGGGATATTCCAGATACTCCCGGCGTGCATGGAATTGCCCTGGCGCCTGAACTGGGGCGGGGCTTTGTGAGCAACGGCCGCGGCAACTCCGTGACCATTTTTGATTTGAAGACGCTGAAGACGATTGGCACGGTTCCCGCGGGGACGAACCCGGACGCGATTTTGTATGACAGCGTCACCAAGCGCGTGTTCGCGTTTAACGGACGAAGCAAAGATGCCACGGTGATTGACGCGGCGGAAGGAAATGTCGTCGGCACGTTCGCAGTCGGCGGGAAGCCGGAATTTGCGGCGGCCGATGGCAAGGGCGGCGTGTACGTGAACGTGGAAGACACCAGCGAACTGTTGCACATTGACGCTCAGAAAATGGCGGTGCTGCATCGCTGGCCATTGGCTCCCTGCAAAGAGCCGTCGGGGCTGGCGATGGACACAAAAACGCGCCGGCTGTTCGCCGTTTGTGACAACGAAATGATGGCTGTAGTGGATGCCGATTCCGGAAAAGTGATTGCTACGCCGAAGACCGGTGAAGGAGCCGACGCGGCGGCGTTCGATCCGGGGACGAACCTCGCTTTTTCGTCGAATGGGGAGAGCGGCACGCTGACCGTGGTGCATGAGGACACGGCCGACAAATATTCCGTGGTGGAAAATGTGCCGACGAAGAAGGGCGCGCGCACGATGGCGCTGGACGTGAAAACGCATACGCTGTACTTGCCGACAGCGGACATGATTCCACCAGCCGCCGGGCAAAAGTGGCCGACGGTGAAGCCAGGAACCATGGAACTGCTTATCGTTTCGAAGTAATTCGGGAGTCAGGCTCTGCCGGTTTCCCCGAGTTGCGCGCCACGGTGGGAACCGGCAGACTAAATTCTGTCACCAAGTAAGCAAGGAGCGACGTAATGGACGACTCCGTCGAGGCCCCAGCCGGGGCGCCGGAAGCCGCGGCCGCGCAAACGGTATCGCGATTCAAATGGATTGGCTGGTCCAGCTTTTTCCTGGCGGTGGTGCAGAGCGTGTGCACGTTATTCGTGGCGCTTAGCGGTTTGCGGCTGCTGCTGGGGGCGGCTGCGTTTGGCGCGGCCGTCGGCGTAATGAAATTCGCTGACCGCAGAATTCACATTGATGCCGTGGGAATCCCGATGGAGATGTTCGCGCTTGCAGGCGCCGTATTTAATCTGGTGGCGTTGTGGCAGGTGCGGCGGTTGCGGGGGCGGGCGGCGTCGGCGTGGAGGCAAAAGACGGTTCCGCGGAGTAAATTTGCTTCCGAAAGAGTGCAGTTGGCGTTATCGGTGTTGACGCTGATCTTGCTGGCAGTCGAATCGTACTATCACCTGTATAATACCCACCATTTATAACGCGGAATCGTTGTTTGGATTTGTCATCTCACGAATCGCTATTGCCAGGCGCGCGTGCAGCCGTTCGCTGTAGCCCACCGGAAGCTCATACGTGCGATTGTCCGCGGTCAGGACCAGGATGTTCCGCGTGGAGTCCAGAATCGCGGAGCAGACTTCGCAGTTTTCCAGGTGCTTTTCGATGTCCATGAGCAGCTTGGGGTCGAGCTGCTGGTCCAGATATTCGGAGATGTGCTCCCAAACGTGTTTGCACTCCAGCGTCATTGAAACACCCTCCTGAAGAAACCCTTCTTTGCCGGAGCAGCCGCACGCAAATAGGGGGCGAGCATTTTTTGCAGCATCATGCGTGCCCGGTGCAACCGCACTTTCACGAGCGCAACATTAATGCCCAGGGCGCTCGCCGTTTCTTGCTGATTGAGTTCCTCTAGGTCCCGCAGCACCAGAACCTCGCGGTAGATGGGAGGCAGTTCTTCGACGGCCTCTCGCAATTTCTGGCGCATTTCTTTTTTTTCCAGTGCCTCGGACGGAATTTCCCGCCAGTCGGTCAGCACCGCCGGGGTGAAATCGCCTTCGCGGTCTTCCTTGCCTTCATCCAGCGATTCAAGCTGTGCGGCCTTGGCTTTACGGAGTCGCTGCCGCCCTTCGTTCATGGCGATGGTCACCAGCCAAGTACTGAACTTGGCGTCGCCGCGAAAACTTTTCAGATGGCGAAAGGCGTTTATCATCACTTCCTGCGCGGCATCTTCCGCTTCCTGTTCATTGCGCAGCATGGTGAGGATGGAGAGATACACCATCCGCTCATAGGGGCGAATGAGCTCGTGGAAAAGGTCGGTTTCACCCGCGATGATCCGGGCGATAAGTTCCTTCTCCCTTTCGACCGTGGTCGGCATGCGTGTGCGCAGGGCTCCCTTCGGCTTCCTATGTAGGAGTGACGGTTCGCCTAAAGGTTACAGGAGTTTTCTTCGGGAATGGAAGAGTTTGCAGTTCGATTCCCGAAAACGACTTGGCTGCTGGATTCGCCTGCTCTCCAAAGGTTTCACAAAAACTGGAGGTTATCCCAGGATACCCTTGCCAATCCGGCAAATCGCCGGGAACATGGAGCATCCCGGCAATGGCGCGCTTTCCATCGCTGGGTAAATCATTGGCCCTTCGGAAACTTTTGGGCCTTGCGGGGATCTTAGCCACAAAGACTCTCCCGAGAAGGATCGCTCTTCATGAACGACAAGGTTGTTTTTATCACGGGGGCCAACGGAGGACTCGGTTCTTCGGTCACCAGGGCGTTTTTGCAGAAAGGGGCGCGTGTCATCGGTGCGTCGCTGCGCATCAAGGCTGCGGATTTCCCTCAGCCGAATTTCGAGGCGATGGCGATCGATTTCAACAAGCTGGATGAGATCAAACGCGGAGTTGCGAAAATCGTGGAACGCTACGGGCGGCTCGACGTGCTGGTGCATGTGCTTGGAGGATTCGCCGGCGGCCCTTCGATTGCCGAAACCACTGACGAGATTTGGCAACAGATGCAGAACATCAACCTCACCTCGGCCTTTCATGTTTTCCGCGAGGCCATTCCGCACCTGCGAAAATCTCTGTCCGGCAGGCTCATTGCGATCGGCAGCCTGACGGCTGCGCAGCCGCACGCAAATCTTGGAGCTTATGTGACGTTCAAGGCGGCGCTTGCCATGCTGGTCGAAACCGTGGCGCTGGAAAATGCCGATGCTGGCTTAACCGCGAACATCATCCTGCCGGGCACGATGGACACGCCGGCGAATCGCAAAGCCATGCCCGATGCCGATTTTTCGAGATGGGCGAAGACCGTCGACGTTGCTGAGCTCGTGCTCTCCCTGGCGGACGAGCAGGCCAGGCATCTGACAGGCCTTGCCATCCCGACTGAGGGCGGCCGTGGCTGAAAGCGTTGCCTGCCTCGTGGTCGGTGCGATGTATGCCCACACGCTGAGGGGGGCCAGGCAGAATCGCGGCCCTTCCCAAGCTCTTCGGTTCGAGATTTCCTGATACCTTTGCGCATTTTGCGAATCCCATTAGTGAAACAATCTTGCCCGCGAGCGCCTAAGTTTGTTCGCTTGGGCCGTGTGGAAGCTGGAGGAAGCAGACTGTCATGCTGAAACTGGTGCAATCTCCCCTTTTATATGCCGCCGCCGCTGGCGTGGCAGCCTTGTTTGTTATTTTGAACTCCGGACGAAGCAGCGGTGAGACGGTGCCTTCCCAGCCGGGAAGCGCACCGCGGGTGGTGGTCGTGGAACTGTTTACGTCCGAAGGATGTTCGAGCTGCCCACCCGCCGATTCCTTGCTGAAGCAGTTGAGCGAGAAGCATGAGGTGAAAGGGGTGCAGCTCGTGGCGCTCGAAGAGCACGTGGACTACTGGAACAATCTCGGCTGGAAAGATCCGTATTCCTCGAGCGAATTCTCGCAGCGGCAAAGCGACTATGCACAGGTGTTCGGCAGAGACGGTGTCTACACGCCGCAAATGATCGTGGACGGACAATTTGAATTTGTGGGAAGCCGCAGTCAGGCGGCAATGGAAACCATCGAGAAGGCGGCCAACCAGCCGAAGGCGGAGATTGTCCTTTCGAAAGACGCGAATTCCTCACCTGAAAAGCCTGTCTTTGAGGTGCAGATCAAGAGCCTGGACGGAATTCCAGTGCGCGGCGAAACGGAAGTCTGGGTTGTGGTGACGGAAAAAGGCCTGCAAACGGATGTGCGAGCGGGAGAAAATTCCGGCGAAACCCTGAAGCATGCCGCAGTGGTGCGCAGTCTGCGGAAAATCGACACGCTCGGCGATCTAGCGGGCTACGACCGCCCGATTCAACTCGGCATTGATCCCCGATGGAAAAAAGAAAATCTGGCGGTGGCAGTGTTTCTGGCGGAGAAAAGGTCGCGCAAAATTATTGGAGCCGCCGCGAGCGCTTTGTAGGCGATTGCATGCGGTCGCCGTGCGGCCTTTCTAGCCGAGGGTGGCTTCCAGAACCTCGCGGAGGAGTTCCTTTTTTTGCGGCGTGAGTTTTCCACCCTGCGCCGTCAGGTAGAAGACGTCGATAGCTTTTTGGCCTTCGGTATCGATCAAGGCCACATCAATATTGCAGCCCTGCCGGGCCAGCGCGGAACCCACTTCGTAGAGCAAGCCCGGGCGATCCTGCGTGACCACTTCCATCAAAGTCGAGTGGTCGGATGAATCGTCGTCAAACTGGATGGAGGTCTGGAACGTGACTTTGGGAGGCTTCGCCACCGCTGCGGCTAGCCGGCCCTTCAGCAAGGGTTCCAGCGGCTGCTTGCCGTTCACAACGTCCGCGATGCTTTGTTGAAAGCGCGCCCGCTCGCTGGGATTCAGTTCGAGCGTCCGGTGCATGTCCACGAAGTGGAACGTATCCAGCACCACGCCGGCGGAATTCGCGAACGCATCCGCTTTTACAATGTTCATACCCCAGGCGGCCAGCGCTCCGGAAATTGCGGCGAAGAGCGCGGGGCGATCGGCGGACAACAGTGTGAGTTCAAAGGCGTGATGCCGCTCCTTCAAATCAGTCTGCACGGGTTGAACGCCGAGTTTCTGGTAAAGCGCAAAGTGCAGAGCCACTTCTTCGGGCGAGTGGACGGCAAGATACCGGCGAGGGAAACCCTCGAGGAAGCGCTCGATCTCCGCCTTGGACGCGGTTTCGGATTGGCGGCTGACCTGATCGAGCAGCAGGACCTCATCGGAAACATGCAGGCGGTCGCGGTCCACAGTGCGGCTGAAATGGTTGGATGTGGCCACGAACAACTGCCAGAGCATTTCCGATTTCCAGGGTGTCAGCGCTTCCGGATTTACGGCGTGAATGTCCGCGTAGGTGAGCAGGCAAAGTCGCTGCAGGCGCTCCTGGCTGCCGACGACGGCGGCGAATCCGGAAACCGTGGAAGGATCGAAAATGTCGCGGCGCTGGACCGTGGCGGACATATCGAGGTGATGCTCGATCAGGAAATGCACTTCGCTTTTTTCTTCCGGGCTGAGCTTCAAGCGGTCGGCTGCGGTTTCGAGCGCTTGCAGGCTTCCGGCAACGTGGCTTTCGACGGGCATGCCCTTGCCGACGTCGTGCAGCAGCAGCGAAAGGATCAGCAGGTCGCGGCGTTCCACCGTTCGCCATAAGGGAGCGAAATGCGCGCCGCGCTGGTCTGGCGGCGCGGAGAGTTCCTGCAGGTGCTCGATGGCGCGCAATGAATGTTCGTCCACGGTGTAACGATGATAAAAATCGCGTACCACCAGCGAATCGATAGTTCTGAATTCTGGCAGCGCTTCGATGAGCAGGCCCAGGCGATGCATTGGCCGCAGCGCGAGTGAAGGGAAGGCGCCGCCCAGGATTTCACTCAAGGCGGCCCAGGTGATGCGCGTATTTTTCTGCTGCAGTTCGGGATGCATCATGATGTACGCGATGCCGCGCTCGGCGTCGCGACTTAGCGGGATTCCGAGGCGCGACGATTCGGCGAGCAATGCATAAATGGCATTTCGGTCGGAAAACGCCTGCTCGTTGGTCAATTCCAGCAAGCCATCGCGGACGGCAAACGCTTTTCCGCCGCCAGGTTCAATTTTTCCGCCGGGCATGGCATTCATCAGACGCTGGCGGAGGGAGAGGGTTGTTACGGGCCGCTGCTCCATGTAGCGCAGCAGTTGGCGGTTCAGCGTTCGCGCGTGGCGGAAGTAGAGGCGCATCCATTCGGCGGCGTTCCTACGAAGGTTGTCGTCAATGCCCAACGAACGTTCCGCGGCGTCGGCCTGAAGTTCGTAAGTAAGAGTGTTGTCGTTGCGCCCATTACTGTAGTGGAGGAAACACCGGATGCCACTGAGAAACTCCACCGCGTTCCGCGTGAGTTCCTCTTCGTTTAGCGGGCCGATGCGCGCGTCGCGGCGATCGCCGGCAAGCTGGCGCATCCAGAGCGTTGCATGATAGTCGCGCAAGCCGCCCGGCGCTTCCTTTACGTTCGGCTCCAGATGGAAAATTGTGTTGCCGTAGCGCGCCAGGCGTTCGCGGGTGAGGCGCTGAAGCTCCGAAAGCAGCAGCGGCCGCGCCTGCTTTTCGGGTCCAAGCAGAACCTTGGCGTCCAGTTTTCCAAAAAGTTGCGCATCGCCATCCAGAAAACGGCGATCCAGCATGGCCAGATGAAATTCGGAGTTGGATTCCTCGATATGACGGCACTCATCCAGCGTGCGGCCGGCAGAGCTGACGCGAAAACCGAGATCCCAAAGCGTGCGAGAAAATTCAGAGATCAGCGGCCGGAATTCTTCCTCGGCTTTTTCGTTGCCGAAGAGAAAAAGCAGGTCCAGGTCCGAATAGGGAAAGAGCATCTCCCGGCCGTAGCCGCCGAGAGCCAGCAGGGCCAGGCCCTGTGCCGGATCGCTGCGAACGCGCAGCAATTCGCCGAAGACTCTCTTGATCGTTACATCGGCCAGCTCACACAACTGCCGGAGCGTCTCGCGGGCGCCGGCGCCGCTCTCAAATAGCTTACGAATCCGCTCCCGCTGAGCTTCGCATTGCGGCCCCAGCTCAGAAAGCGGAGTGACCTGCGGTTCTTCCATCGTTTTGCTTTTCGGGCGAAAGCTCGGAATCAGACCTGGACGCGGAGAGGACATCGGGATCCTTACAGCGCGCTTTCGCCGCGTTCCTCGTTGCGGATCCGGATTGCTTCTTCAACCCGGCTCAGGAATATCTTACCGTCTCCGATTTTTCCTGTCTTGGCGCTCTTCAAAATCGTTTCCACGGCACGGTTCACCAGGTTGTCGGGCAGCACCAGTTCCAGCTTGATCTTCGGCAGCAGGTCCACGGTATATTCGCGGCCGCGGTAGACCTCCGTGTGGCCTTTCTGCCGGCCGTGGCCGCGCACTTCCGTCACGGTCATTCCGTCAATGCCGATTTCCAGCAGTGCGTCCTTCACCGATTCGAACCGCGACGGCTGAATGATCGCTTCAATTTTCATCATACGGATCTCTGCTCCCGCCTGGCGTTATTCCCGAATTCCATCCCTGCTTTACGCTTCCAGGTTGTAGCCCTCTTCTCCGTGCTGTGTGATATCAAGTCCTTGGATTTCCTGCTCTTCGGTCACGCGCACGCCGGTGACCGCGTCGACGACTTTCAAAATCACGATGGTACCGACGATGGCAAAGACCCAGGCCAGCAAAATGCCCACCAGTTGGTTGCCCACTTGGCCCCAATGGCCGTCGAAACCACCGACCGCTTTCCCGTCTCCATAGATCGGATTGATGACCATGCGCGCGCAAACGCCGGTGAGAAGCGCACCGATGGTGCCGCCCGCACCGTGCACGCCAAAAGCATCGAGCGCATCATCGTATCCGAAAATGGCTTTGAATTTTGTGACCATCCAGTAGCAGAAGGCTCCCGCGACGAAGCCGATGCCGAGCGCGGAGAGCGGATCGACAAATCCGGCCGCAGGCGTGATGGCTACCAGCCCGGCGACTGCCCCCGAAATCGCGCCCAAGGCACTGGCGCGGCCGTTCTTCAGCCACTCTGCGGCGCTCCAGCTCATTGCTGCCGCGGCGGCGCCGAAATGCGTGGCCACAAACGCGCTGCTTGCCAGGCCGCCGGAAGAAAGCGCACTGCCAGCGTTGAAGCCGAACCATCCGACCCACAGGAGGCACGCACCGATGAAGCTCAGCACCAGGCTGTGCGGCGGCATCGGCTGCTTGGGATACCCCACGCGCTTTCCCATATAGAGCGCGCAGACCAGTGCGGAAACACCGGAGGTGATGTGCACGACGGTGCCGCCGGCAAAATCCAGCGTCGGGAATTTTCCTCCCAACGAAGCGTTCAGGAAACCGCCCTTGCCCCAGACCATGTGGGCCATGGGCGCATAAACGATCAGGAACCACAGGGTCATGAACAGCAGGGTGCCGGAAAATTTCATGCGCTCGGCCGTTGCGCCCGTGATGAGCGCGGGAGTAATGACCGCAAACATTAGCTGGTAAACCATGAACGTCAGTTGGGGGATCGTGGCGGCGTAATCCGCGTTCGGGACCACGCCCACGCCCCGCAGCATCGCAAACTGGAAATTCCCGATGACCGGTCCGTTGCCGCCGAAGCAAAGGCTGTACCCGACTAGCGCCCAGAGCACGGTGATCAAGGCCATCAGCGCGAAACTCTGCATCATGATGGCCAGGACGTTTTTGTGGCGCACCAACCCGCCGTAAAAGAGCGCGAGGCCCGGCCCGGTCATCATCAGCACCAAAGCCGCACTGACCAGCATCCAGGCGTTATCCGCGTTAGACTGCGCCGCAGTCACTCTTTGGTCCAATTGGTTCAGTTTATCCGCGACGGCTTTGGCGGCATCCGGCGAAGCGGCACTGGCGGCAGGAGAGGAGGCGGGCGGCTGTTGTCCGCGAATAGGGAGGGAGCCGAGGACCAGGGTGAGTATGCAACAACACAGAACGCCCATGCGCTTCATCGATAAGTTCTCCGGAGCGAAAGGTTTGAGCCCGCCCATTACAGGGTCAACCATCGATTGTTTCGGGGAATGTTCACTTGACCGCCAGATTATACGCATGCCCATCCGATGCCGCGGCTTGAAATTTTGCTGGAGAAAATTCATTTTTCGGATACATGGCCCGCTAAGACCTTCCTTTTTATTTCGCCTGCGAAGTGGTCGGCGTCGCGGGTCGGGCGCAGTATGCGGTAGCCGTCGGTCACGGCAAGGGTCAGCCGGATCGCGGTTTCGAGGCTGACGCGATGGCCTTCTGAGACGTAGATGGGCTTCACTCCGGTGCGAGTGCGGAGCACGGCCCCGATGCACTCGCCCCCGGCTTTTTGATCGATGAGGGGCGTCCAACTCCCGGCCTTCTGTGCCACAACCTTGTGGGTGCCGATGAGCAGGCTTTTCGCGCATCCTATTGTAGGAAGGTCCAGCACCACGCCCAGGTGCGAGGCCAGACCCATCCGGCGCGGGTGAGCGTGGCCTTGGGCATCACAAAACAACAAGTTCGGCATGACCTGCAATTTCCTCAGGGCAGCGAGCAGCACGGGGATCTCGCGGAAGCTCAACAGACCCGGCACATAAGGGAATTCCAGAGGGAGGATCGCGTAGGCGCGTTCGATCTCTTTCATTTCGGGAAAGCGGTACATCACTGCACAGCCGATTGCCAGATTCGCGTCCCGCATAGGGTTCCAGCGGCCCGCTGGTTTCTTCAGTGCCTGCGATCCGGCGAGGACAAACGAAGCGTCAAGGCCAGCCACGGTGCGGATCGGACCAAGCGAGTCCTCTCCCTTCCAGAGGGTACGCAGATGTTCCTGGATTTTGCGCCCCTCAGCGGGAGTCACATCCCACCGGTGCTTGTGAACAACCCCAATTGGCTTGTCCTTCATCCTTATCATCGTATAATGCAAAGGCCGCCAGCACCCGGATGCCCTGCGGCCGCCCGGTAACTCTGCAATCCCGGAAATAAGGGAACATTACGATGACTCTGCATCCACCACTGGAAATTTCTTCTCGCGCAGCCGAGGGCATCCACTACGTGGGTGTGCAGGGACGGCTGACCATCGGCGATCCCAGCGAGCATCTGAGCGCGTTCATGCAAAAGCTGGTGGCCGAGGGCGCGCGCAAGGTGATCGTCAACCTGAACGAAATTCCGCAGATCGACAGCTCGGGCATCTCCGCGATTGTGAAGCTTTCCATTTCGCTGGCACGCCAGGGAGGCGGGCTGCACCTCGTCTGCGGCGAAGGCCGCGTCCGCGACGCGCTCACCGTTACGCGTCTGGTCGAAGCCATTCCCACCTATGAAAACGAAGCCGCCGCCCGCGCCAGTTTTTGATTCTTAGGAATGCCCTGGGGCTCTTCTTCAATGAATCGAAAACATTCGAAGAAACATTGCCTGTTGTGCGGCTGCCAGTTTCTTCAATTTGCGTTGCTTTCTGTGTTTCTGGCTATGGGTAGTTCGGGTCACTCTGCTCAAGACAAGCAGGATCCGCTCTCCCTCGCTCCTGAGCGGCAAACGGTCATCTCCAGCCTTGCAAACAGTGTTCAACAGGAAATTAAGAAGGAAGACTGTTCCGGCACGGGTTGTGAAATTCTGGTTGTACGCAAGCAGCGAGGGAGGCAAAGTTCAGCGGCAGTCTTGTCGTCGAGGCGATCATCTCCCGTCAGGGTGGAATTATCGACCCGCGAATCGTTCGCGGGCTTCCCTTCGGGCTAAATGAGAATTCAATCGAGACACTAAAGACTTGGAGAATGTAATCCAGCCGTCGACAAAGGAGTGCCCGTAGCCCTGGTGGTGCCCTTCGAAGTGACTTTCCGGCTGTACTAATGAACTAACCGCCCTTTTTGAGCTCGGCGAGGACCATTTTGGCGAGTTCTTTGAGGGTTTCGAAGACGCCAGTGCCATTGATGGCGATTCCTTCGATTATCGGCTCGCCCTTTTTCTGCAACTGCTTTTTCAGTTCATCCACCGTCATGGCGTTCGGCAGGTCGCGCTTGTTCAACTGCAGCACGTAGGGAATCGTTTCGAAATTCAGGTTGTGTTCCTTCAGGTGCTCCTGGAGGTTCTCCATGGTTTCGAAGTTCGCATCCAGGCGCTCTTCCTGCGAATCGGCCACGAACACCACGCCATCGGCGCCCTTCAGGATCAGCTTGCGGCTGGCCTCATAGAACACCTGTCCGGGCACGGTATAGAGGTGGAAGCGGGTCTTGAATCCGCGCACCGTCCCGAGATCGAGCGGAAGAAAATCGAAGAACAGGGTGCGGTCGGTCTCCGTGGCGAGCGAAACCATCTTGCCCTTCAGGTTCTGGCCCGTATGGTCGTAGATCCACTGCAGGTTGGCGGTCTTTCCGCCTAGACCTGGACCGTAATACACGAGCTTGCAATTAATTTCGCGCGCAGGAAAGTTTATGAAAGGCACGAGTCGTTAGCCTGACTTACATCTCAAACTTATAGCACACGCCTGCAGGGCAGGCCAGCACTCCGCCATACTCCTGCCTATGGAAAGACTGCTACCAGTGTCGTGGAGAAGCGCCATTTTCTAAAAGGATATTTTTAAGCGTGCCGCCGTTCGGTTAAGGCTATCGAAAACGGCACGCAGCCCGTTTGTTGCGGAACTCCCGCTTAGATTGACGTGTGGCGAAGCCTCTGCTAGCATTCGCGCCATGGCGAAAGTGCAGAAAACCTCCTCAGGCTCTTCCGGGCGATCCAAAGGCTCCTCCAAGGGTGCTTCCAAGTCTAAGAAAAAGAGCAGCTTACCTGCTCCTCCCCCACAGCGCGGTGGCGTTGAAATGGTGGATCCTCTGGTTCGCGCGCAGATGAAGCTCTATGAAGAGGCCATGGGATTGTTTCACCAGCAAAAATTTCAGCGTTCCAAGCAGGAACTTGAGAAGGTTCTCGAAGGCCCCAGCAAGGAACTGGCAGATCGCGCGCGCACTCACCTGCGCATTGTCGAACAGCGGATGAAACCTTCGTCCGAGCAGAATCCGAAATCGCCCGAAGAGCATTACCAGCGCGGCGTGGCCATGATGAACCTGGGCCGTTGGGACGAGGCCCGCGAAAGCTTGGAGAAGGCCCGCAAGCTGGCGCCCAAGGCGGATCATATTCACTACGCGCTTGCCGCGCTTGATTGCCTGACCGGCGAAGCCGATTCCGCGATGGCCAATCTGAAAATCGCGATTGATTTGCGGCCCGCGAACCGTTTTCACGCGCGCAACGACGAAGACTTTGCCTTCCTTCAGGAAGACCCTCGGTTCACGGAATTGCTGTATCCTGAAAAAGACGGTTACGCCGGGTAATCCTGCTCACCTGGCTCGTTATGTAATCACAAACAGGCTTTGGAATGTGATGATGGTCCCCGCCTTCCCGCAGGCAACCCAGCGATGATGGTTGGCGTGCGACAGGTTAAACTCCGCGTTCGGCCTGAATCTTTCGATAATTGAGCTGCTCGTGAAGAAAGAGTCGAGGAAGAAAAACCAATTGGTGCGCGGTCTGCGCGTTGTCGCGCTGGGCGGCGGCACGGGGCTTTCCGCGCTGCTGCGCGGGCTCAAGGAACATGTGGTGCGCGGGTCGGATCAGGCGCCGACGCGCGAGCGGCCCATCTCCGATTTGACGGCGATCGTCACGGTCACCGATGACGGCGGCAGCTCTGGGCGGCTCCGGCGCGAGAATCGCATGTTGCCCCCTGGCGACATCCGCAACTGCATGGTGGCGCTGGCCAAGGACGAGGCTTTACTCAGCCGCCTGTTTCAATACCGGTTTCAGGCGGGGCACGGACTGATTGGCCACAATTTCGGTAATCTGTTCCTGGCCGCGCTTACGCATGTCACGGGCGACTTTGCGGAAGCGGTTCGCGTCTCCAGCAAGGTACTCGCGATTCGCGGGCGCATATTTCCTTCCACGCTTTCCAACGTTCACCTTGTCGCCACGCTCGTTAACGGAAAGCGCATCCAGGGCGAGACTAGCATTTCCCGCAGCAAGATTCCCATCCGCAAAATTGAACTCAGCCCGCGGGGAGCACGCCCGCTACCCAAAGCCATCGAAGCGATTGAGGAGGCCGACCTGATTCTGATGGGCCCCGGCTCTCTCTATACCAGCGTGATTCCTAATTTGCTGGTTCCGGAGATTGCGCAGGCGGTGGTGCGTTCGCACGCACCGCGGGTTTACGTTGCGAATTTGATGACGCAGCCCGGTGAAACCACGCACTACACGCTCAGCCAGCATCTTCGAGCCATCGAAAACCACGTGGGGAAACACGTCGTCAATTATGTGGTTGCGAACCGCAAGCCGGTCTCAGCCGAAGTGGCGCGGCGGTATCGCGCGGAAGGCGCGGAACCCGTGGTGATCGATAGCGCGAATGTTGCGAAGATGAAAGTTCGCCTGTTTGCGGACAATCTGCTCGAAGTGCACGGTGTCATCCGCCACAACTCCGCGCGCCTCGCCGCCATGCTAGTGAAGAAATTCCTGCTTTCCCGGAGCCGTTGAATCTGCCGGGCCGGCGAGCGTTCCTCGAATCACGGTAATGGATGCCTTTGGCAATCCGATTTTCTGGCCTCTCTTCCGTTCCATGCTGATAACTTTCGCTGGTCCCGCTGGATCCGCATGGCTTGCGGGTCCAGATGGATGCCACACGTAGTCCGCTGCCCCGAACTGGACCAATCTTGCTTCACCGCTGAATCGCAGCGCTTCCGCCTTCCCGCCTTTGTCCATCTCAATCTCCACTTCATGCGCGTTCGTCGGATCTTTGTTAATCAACAGAAACGACCACTCTCCATCCGGCCGTTTCACCGCATAGGCTGTGATCAGCGTGTGCCCCGATTCGTCCTGCAGGTCCGCTTGCGCCGGATAAAGCTCGTGCATCCCCGCGCCATGCTTCACCCACTCGAGATTCAGCAACTGGCTCGCGAAATACTGCGCCGTGTGCTGCTGAATCTCCAGCTTGTCGTTCGCCACAAAATTTCCATACGTGCTCCACGCATGGCACCCCGGTCGCAAGGGTTCCGGCTGAATCGGAGAGTGGTAATACACGGCGCCGCCGCGCGTCAGGAAAGCGCCCACACTGTCCGCCAGCCACAGCGCTGAAAAGATATCCTGCATCGGGTCCGTGAGTTCCCAGGACAAGCCGCTCTCCGTGTTCATCAACGGAACGTCGGCGGGAATTCCATCCGCCCTCCACACATCCAGAATGTGCCCCATCAATTCCGGCTCGCGGTAGAGATCACTCCAGTTGATGTCGCATGGCGCCAACGGGTAGTGCTCGAACGACATAAACGCCAGATCCGTCATCCGGCCATGGTCCTTCAGATACTCGAGGAACCGGCCGAGCCACGAAGCGCGGCCCTGCCCATCCGGCCAGACCTTGATGTCTTCGTTCACGCCCGTAAAGATCGGCCCGCCCAATTTCAATTTCGGGTTCACGTGATGCAGCGCCGTGGCCCATTGCAAATACAACGCCGCGTAATCTTCCGGCAGCATGAACTGCCCGTCGGGTTCCTCTCCCATCTCCACATACGAAATGGGGTAGCCGCGTTTTTTGAGATACGCGAGCTCCGCCGCGCTGTCTTCCGGTGTGGCATAGACCATGGCCACGGGAATCATCGCCGGCAGGTGATTCGTGTAGCCGCTGGTGAAGAAAAGATCGAAGCCCGTTTGAATCCGTGTCGCAATCAAATCGGTTTCCCGGTGCCACGGGTCGATCGAAGAAACCTGCGTCACCGTCTTCGCCTGACCGGGGGTGTGATGCACCAAATCCACAAATCCCCCTCGCGAATTGAAATTTCCCGCGGCGATTTCAAAAATCGCGTAACCCGCGCAATTTCGCGCGTCCTCGCCGCCGTGGGTGTCGCAGGTGCTCGAAGACTCCGTCATCCAGATGCGCAGAAACCGCGCCGCGATAGGCTTTTCCGCCAAGCGCTGCACCGCTTTCCCGCCCGCGCCCCCGCTTACTTCGCCCGTCGGAAACTTTACCCATGCGCCCTGGTCTTGCTTGGTCAGTGCATCCTCTTTTCCGGTCCAATATTCCACCACGTACTTCTTCGCATACGGATTCGCCCAAGCAATTTCAATCGCGCTGACCGCCTGCGGCGTGCCGAAATCCAGAACCACCCACTGCGGATGAAGCGTGTCCGGCTCGCCCGTGAACTTCTCCGTCAAATAAGGATTGCTCTTCCAATAGCTCGCGGAATCCCCGTCAGTCAGCCGCGAATACTCGAATTGTCCCGCGTCGCTGCGCGTCGTACCGCGATGCGGCAGCGCATAGCCGTACGATTTGCGCAGAAATTCCCCCGGCTCTCGGCTGCCGGTGAAATAACCGCTCTTCTCTTCCTCGTTGCTCCAGGTTCCCTGCGGATTCCAGTGCCAGGCGTCAATCGTGAGCTCGGTATTCTGCCGGTAAGTGATGGGTCCCCACCCCGCGGAGAGCGACTCCCTGACCACCGCGTCGCTAAAAACCGTCTCGAATTCCTTAGCGGACAAAATATCCATGGAACTCCCCATGGCCTTGTCTGGATCAAACTTAGTTGCCCGCTCCGGCGAGGCTTCCACGCGAACCGTCTGCGCACCCACCCGAGTGCCAGCCACGGTCAAAAACAACAGGATTGCAATCATCCAAACAGGAATTCTTTGTGGCAAGTCCGTGGACATTCGCACCTCCGGCAAAAGCGCCATATTATAACGGTTTAATAGGCACAAAACGCAAATCTCTCTCGGCCGTTTGAGTTGCTCGAAGAGGTCAGCTCTCTCTTTCGGAAGCACCGCGCCACTTTTATTTTTGAATCGCGTGCCCTACCGTATCCCCAAATTTCCAGCTAGTATTCTTGGTGCGTGCAACGAAAATTCCATGGAGCCAGTTCATGTCCACTTTCGGCCTTATTGAATACAAAGACGCCAATCCCGCCGTCAAAGCCGTTTACGACGACATCATGGCTACGCGCAAAACCGATTACATCAATAATTTCTGGAAAGCTATAGCGCATGATCCCGCGCTGCTGAAACGCACCTGGGAAGACCTGAAGGCCATTATGGGCCCCGGCGCCATCGATCCGCTGACCAAAGAACTCCTCTACATCGCCGTCAGCGTCACCAACAATTGCAATTATTGCATCGCCTCGCACACCGCGTCGGCGTTTGCGAAGGGAATGACGCCGGAAATGTTCAAGGAGCTGCAGGCGGTGATCGGCATGGCCAACGAAACGAACAAACTGGTCACCGGCTACCAGGTTGCCGTGGATGCCCGCTTCCAGCCGCCTCTGGACTTGGACAAAAAGTAGCCCTTCGAGAATTGTCCGCAGCTTAGCCAAACCCGCATAGGGAACAACTTTCGGCCACTTTCCTGTTCCGACTTGCACCTTCACTCTTCGCGCACAATGTGGCCACCGTAGTACTTGCGTACTATATGGCCCCCTACCCGGCAATCCCACCATATAGAGGTAGAACCGCGAAGCCCGCGGTACGGGCCTGTCCATACAAGTCCAGCTTAAGTGAGTGGTTTATGACACCCATCGTGAAAGACCCAGAGAACGCGGCCGCACCAACCGCTCCCGGTATTCCCGCGGCCCCTGTGGCCGGCGCGCCCGCGCGCCCGCAGCCCGTTGCACTTGAAGTTCCCGTTACCGTGAACGGCGCCCGCTCCGTGGATGGCTCGGATAAACGTGAACCTTTTTCCGAACGCTCGCAGACCGTGTTGGTTTTTGGCCATGGCGCGGTGCTGCGCATTTCCGCGGTTCTTGCTCCCGGCCAACTTGTATTCCTGACTAACGAAAAAACGAAGAAAGAAGTTGTGTGCGTGGTCGTGAAGTCCAAAACGGATGGCAACGCCGTCGGCTACGTCGAGTTGAGGTTCACCGAACCCGCTCCCGGATTTTGGGGCATGCGTTTTCCTTCGGACACGGTTCTGCCACAAGCGGCGACGCGTCCCGCAACCCCTGCGTCTGCTCCGGCTCCGCCAAAGGCGACGCCCGTTGCGCCGCCAGTGGCCGTGAAGCCTGCAACTCCACCGTCGCCGATCGCTGTTAAACCTGTTACTGCCTCGCCATCATTACCAGCCGGCACCGCGCCTGAAATTCCCAAAACGCCTGCATCTCCGGCACCGGCGGCTTCTCCAGTTGCTCTGCAATCAACGCCAATAGCTGAGGCCGCCGCGCCGAGTGTTGCTTCTTCGCCGCTCTTCGCCCCCGCGGATTCGAAACAAGTCCGCTCCGCACATCAATCGACGGAAGAGCTGAAACAGCAAGCCGCTCGCTTGCAGGAGCAGCTCAGCTCCCTGTTGTTCGCCGAGACGCCGAAGCCGGCGTCGTCTAAGCCCGAGCCCACCCTCGAAAACACCTCCGTGCCGGTACTGGCACAAAAAGTTCTGGAGCTCACGAGTTCTACTCCTCTACCGATGGTCACCCAACCGGTGAAGAGCGTTGCTCCTCCGCCGAAATCCGGAACGTCTTCGCTTGAGGTTGAAGAGATTAAGATTCCCGCGTGGCTGGCGCCCCTGGCACGCGAATCGGAAACGCCGGCGGCGGTTCAAGGCTCGAGCGCGGAATCGAATGCGTTCGCGGAAGTGGAAGGGGTGGTCACTGAATCGGCAGGCGACGCAATCAGTTTGGAGCCGCTGGAATCCACACAGCGTCCCGAAATCGCCATGTTTGGCGGCCAGCTTCTTGGTGAATCTACTCAATCCGCCGAGGCCCGTTCGGGTTCAAAGACGGGGCTATTCGTGGGCATCGCGGCCTCACTGCTGCTGATCGCCGGAGGAGTCTGGTATTCGCGGCAGCCCGGTAACGCAATTTCCGAAATGCTCGGTGGAAACTCGACTGCTGCGCGGCCTGCCACTTCGCCAGCGGCGGAGCCTGCACCTTCCATCGCCAAGCCTGTCTCGCATCCGGCGGCTCCGGTTGTGGCCGCCAGTTCAACGCCAACTCCGGCTCCGGCCAATCCGCTTTCTTCGGCTGCCTCCACCGCCGTGAAGAGCACACCTGTGGTGCCAGCCTCGCGGAACACGAGTTCGATCGCGACTCCGAGTTCAACTCCGAGTTCAACTCCGAGTTCGCGCAGTACGCCGCCCGTGGAAGAGCCGAAGAAGCCGGCCCTGGGCGACGTCCATTTGGCGACGCCGGTCATCAATCACGGCAAAACAGGGGCCGCGCCGGGCGAATTCGAGCCCTCCATTGACGTTAGTGCAGGTGCGAGCAACGCCGCGCCTCTTTCTGCATTGAGCACCTCGCATCGCAACGAGCCGGCCGCTCCCATTCCGATTGGCGGGGATGTGAAGGCTGCAAAGCTCATCAAATCCGTTCCGCCAGTCTATCCTTCGATGGCCAGGTCTCAGCATGTGTCCGGGAATGTTCAGATTGACGCACTGATTGACGCGGACGGAAACGTCGGCGCGATGAAAGTGCTTTCTGGCCCGGCGCTGCTTCGCGACGCGGCGCTGCAGTCTTTGAAGCAATGGAAATACCAGCCCGCCGAACTCGACGGCAAACCCACGTCCATGCACCTGACGGTGACGCTGCAGTTCCGCGCGCAATAATTTTGTTCGACGATATTGACCTGCCGCGCTAGTTCGCAGCCAACCGGGGCTCATTTCTTTGAGACGCACTTTTTGAACTGAAAATCGCTCAATTCGCAGGGATCAAATCAAAATAGCAGCAGCTTTGTTGGGTGAAAATGCAATGAGGCACCGCTTCTTGATCCCGGTCGCCTTGCGGTCTGAGAGTCACCTTCGTATACTGGCCTCCCGGCCAATTTTCGGGCCCGGCGGGTGGGTAGCCCGCCTACGACCTCCTTTTTGGCCTCACTTTTCACGCCTGCGCGACTCATACAGGCGAACTATGCTGCACAGCCGGCCGCTCCACGAGCTGTCCTGGCAAAGGAGAATTTTGCATGCCTCACACGCCTGCACCGGAAGAGATGAACGTCTACCAGAACGCCGAAGCGCGTTTTGAGGTGGCAGCCAACAAGCTGGGACTCGAGCAGGGCGTCTACCGTTATCTCAAGTATCCCGACAAGGAAATCACGTTGTACATCCCCGTGGGGATGGACAACGGGCAGCTGGAAGTTTTCACCGGCTATCGCGTGCTGCATTCGACCGTGCGAGGACCCGGCAAGGGTGGCATCCGGTTTGCGCCAGATGTCAGCATTGACGAAGTGCGCGCCCTCTCCGCCTGGATGACGTGGAAATGCGCCGTGGTGGACATTCCGTTTGGCGGCGCGAAGGGCGGCATCATCTGCGACCCGCGCAAGATGTCTCGCAGTGAACTCGAACGCCTGACCCGGCGTTACACAGCCGAACTTTCCGACTGGCTTGGGCCCGAGCGCGACGTGCCGGCGCCGGACGTCGGCACCAACGAGCAGACCATGGCCTGGGTGATGGATACCTACGCGATGCACGCCCGCCAGGCGACCACAGCGGTCGTCACCGGCAAGCCCATCGAACTCGGCGGCTCTCGCGGGCGGCGCGAAGCCACGGGCCGCGGTGTGATGATTTGCGTGGATAAAGCTTTGGCTAAACTCGGGATGAAAAAAGAAACCACCCGCGTGATCATTCAGGGCTTTGGAAACGTCGGCTCGCTCGCTGCGGACCTGATGAAAAAAGCGGGGTACAAAATCATCGGGCTCGCCGATATCGGCGGCGGGTTGTACAACGAGAATGGCTTTGACGTTCCCAAAGTGATTGATTGGGTTTACACACAGAAGAAGCCCCTGCAGGATTTTCCGGGCGGCGGCACAAAGATGAGCTCGCGCGACGTGCTTTTCCAGCCTTGCGATGTGCTCATCCCCGCGGCCATCGAAAACCAGATCACCGAGCAGAACGCTCACCAGGTGCAATGCAAGATTCTTTGTGAGGGCGCCAACGGCCCCACCACCTGGCAGGCCGACGCGATCATAGACGCCAAGGGAGTCTTCACCGTACCGGATATTCTCGGTAATGCCGGCGGCGTCACGGTCAGCTATTTCGAATGGGTCCAGGACCGGCAGGGTTTTTTCTGGCGTGAAAGCGAAGTCAACGAGCGGCTACTAGACGTCATGGAACGCTCCTTCGACGAAGTAGTTCGCTACGCCGAAACGCACAAGGTGAACAACCGGATCGCGGCGTACATGCTGGCGATTGACCGCGTGGCCACCGCGCTGAAGTTGCGGGGCATTTACGCGTAATTTGCACTTGGCTTTCTAGGCCGCTCGGCGTACTCTCTCTGCCAGAAGTTACGGCATATTTACATTCCGATTCGGTTCGAACCGTCCCTCGGCCGAGGAAAGGGTCCGCCCAGTGGCCACGGACTCGACTCCTGAAGTTTTTGGAAGACTTGAAGAGCAATACCGGCGAGAGATATGTCTCGTGGGCCGATGGATGTACGAGCGCGGCCACATCGTTGCCTGCGAAGGCAATCTTTCCATTCGCCTGGACGCCAACCGCATTCTCACCACGCCGACATGCATGAACAAGGGCATGATGTCACCGGAAGATCTGGTCATCATGGATATGGACGGACGTCACTTGCAGGGCGACCGGAAAATTTCGTCGGAAGCCGGAATGCACTTGCTGTTTTATCGCATGCGCCCGGATGTGCAGGCGGTTTGCCACGGGCATCCGCCGACAGCGACGGGCTTCGCGGCGGCAGGAGTGGGACTTGATCAGGCGCTGCTGCCTGAGGTGGTGGTTTCGCTCGGGAAAATTCCGCTGGTGCGTTATGCCACGCCAGGCACGCCCGATCTGTCCGCCGTCCTTGAACCGTACGTGCCGCACTATGATGCGTTACTGCTGGCGAATCATGGAGCGGTCACCTGCGGTCCCGATCTGCAGACCGCATTTTTCCGGATGGAAACACTGGAGCACTTCGCCAAGATTATGTTTACTGCAAAACTCAGCGGCGAGCCCCAACTCCTTACCACCCGCGAAGTGGCGAAGCTGATGGCCGCGCGCGCACGGTATCACGTAAGTCCGCCTCCGGGCGGCGGCGCGGAACTGCCGGAAACCTGCGACGGCGGCGAAAACGAAACCGACGAAGTCACCCTCACCCGCTCGGAACTGGACGCGCTGGTGGATGAGGCCGTGCGCAAGGACCGCGCCCGCCGCTGATCTGAACAAATTTCTTTTTTATTACCCGTGGATATCCGATCGCTTTCAAACCTCATCCAATTCAGAGAGGAGGGTCATTGCCATGACAGCTCGACTCGATTACCGTAAATTTTCGAAAGAACCGATGAAAGCCATGCTCGATATGGAAGCGTACCTCTCTCAATGCGGCCTGGATCCGAAACTTCTCCACATGATCAAACTTCGCGCGTCGCAGATCAACGGCTGCGCGTATTGCATTGACATGCACTGGAAGGATGCACGCGCCATCGGCGAAACCGAACAGCGGCTCTATGGACTCGATGCCTGGCGGGAATCTCCTTATTACACGGATCGCGAGCGAGCGGCGCTGGAGTGGACGGAATCCTTAACCCTGATTTCGAACACGCACGCGCCGGACGAGGCGTTTCGGGCAGTGAAGGCGCAATTCTCGGAGCAAGAAATCATCGATCTCACCTATGCCATTTCGGCGATCAATTCCTGGAACCGGATTGCGATTTCCATGCGCGCCGTGCCTGGTCATTACCAGCCGGCGCAAAAATCTTCCGCGGCCAGTTAGGGTCCTGGAATTCCCCATTGTTGGTAGCGATATCCCGGCCTCATAATCGTAGCGGCCTGCGCCAAATTGGGGAGGTTGAGGAATGTCTGACCATAAGACGTTGTTTGAGGCTATCCGATCCGGTGATCTTGCCGGGGTGAAATCCCTCGTCGGAGCCGACGCCTCGCTCGCCTCAGCCAGGAATGATTCCGGTGTTTCCGCAGTCCTTACCTCCGTCTACATGGGACACAGCGAAATTCGCGACTTTCTGATCGCCAGCGGTGCGGCGTTGGAATTGCCCGAGGCCGCAGCCCTGGGGAACCTCGCCCGCGTCCGGGAACTTATCGAAAAAAATCGCGTCTCGGCCAATTCATTCTCGCCCGATGAATTTCCTGTCGTTGCCCTCGCGGCGTTTCTCGGTCATCTGGAAGTCGTCCAATACCTGGCTGCTCATGGCGCCGACATCAACGCTGCAGCCACCAACGGTTCGGGATACAACGCGCTGACCGGCGCGGTCACGAGCGGCCACGCCAATGTCGTTCAATGGCTTCTGGAGCACGGCGCGAATGCCAATTACCGTTACTCCGCGGGCTATTCGCCGTTGCTTAGTGCTGCCGCCAACGGCCGCGTGGATATCGCCAAACTTCTCTTAGCTCACGGCGCTGATCCGCACGCCACCACCAACGACGGAAAATCTGCCTCGTCCCTCGCTAAAGAACGTAACCATCTCGAGATTGCCGGGTTGTTCGAGGCGCGTGCCGTATCTTGACAAGCTTCGCAAGCTGAAAGGATCGAAGATGAAAATCCATGCATTGATTGCTGTACTGCTCTCGACCGCCTTTGCGGCAGTTGCCCAGGATAAAGAGGACGATCGGCTGAAAAATTCCTACACGGTGCTGAAGGAAATTCTAGCGACGCCCGATAAGGGAATTCCCCACGACCTGCTCAACAAATCCCTGTGTGTCATCGTCTACCCGTCAGTTCTGAAGGCTGCGTTCATTGTCGGCGGTAGCTATGGCAGAGGCGTGATCACCTGCCGCACCGGCGAAAGCCATAGCGGTCCGTGGAGCCCTCCCGCGATGTATGCGCTCGAAGGCGGCAGCTTCGGCTTGCAAATCGGCGGCGAGGCCACGGATTTTGTGCTGCTGGTGATGAATGATTCCGGCGCCAATTCCGTCCTTTCGAGCAAAGTGAAGCTCGGCGCGGATGCGTCCGCAGCGGCGGGCCCGGTTGGCCGCGACGCTTCCGCGGAAACCGACATCGTGATGAAAGCGGAAATTCTTTCTTACTCCCGCGCACGGGGCGTCTTTGCCGGCGTCTCGCTCGAAGGATCCACCATGCGCTCCGACGATGGCGCGAACAAAGCTCTCTACGGAAAGGACCTTTCCGCAAAACAGATCGTTCAGGGCGGCATGGTAAAAACCCCGGCCGCGGGACTTCCACTGATCCACCTGCTCGACAGGGTGTCTCCGCATCACGCGAAATAAAGCGCCGGCTTTTCTCGCGTTGACACCATCGCGCCCGAGCGGCAATACTTTCATCCGATGATCGGACTCCTCCGCGGCCGCCTGCTCGAAAAAAGACCCAATCAAGTCATTCTCGACGTCGGCGGCGTCGGCTATCTGGTCGCCGTGCCTCTCTCCACGTTCGCCGCGCTCGGCGATCTCCATGCCGAAGTTACCCTGCTAATCCACACGCACGTGCGCGAAGACGCGCTGGCCCTCTACGGTTTCCTCTCCGCGCGTGAAAAACATTTCTTCGAACTTCTCTTGGGTGCTTCGGGCGTCGGGCCGTCGCTTGCCCTGAAAATTCTTTCAGGGATGAACGTCGAAGAGCTTGTCCCCGCCATCCGAACAGGCGATCTCGCGCGGCTGACAAAGATTCCCGGCGTCGGTCGGAAAACAGCGGAACGCATGGTAGTCGAACTCAAGGATAAGTTGGAAGCGGTGGCGATCGAAACCGAAAAGCCGACTCCTTCTTCGCCGGCTGGTGTCGAAGCCGACGTGAAATCCGCCCTGCTCAATCTTGGCTACGATGACCGAACCGCTGACGCAGCCCTCGCCGAGGCCAAGCGCGAGGCTGGCACCTCCAATTTTGAAAAGCTGCTTCGTGTTACTCTGGCAGCGCTGAGCGCGCCGGCACGCAAATGAAACTGCACCGGTCAGGAAATACGGTAGAAGTCTAGTCGGCGGGAGATATGGCGGAATTTAGTCAGAAAAGGGCAATTGCGCGCCACGAGGGACATGCTCCCGAGCGTATCGTCAGTGGGACTCCACTCGACGACGATGCCCGGCTCGACGCAAGTGTGCGCCCCAAAACGCTCGCCGAATACATCGGCCAGAAGCGCGTCAAGGAAAACATCGCCATCGCCATTGAAGCCGCCCGAACGCGAGGCGAAGCACTCGACCACGTTTTGCTTTACGGGCCCCCTGGCCTGGGAAAAACCACCCTGGCGCAGATCATCGCCAATGAGCTCGGCGTCGTCATCAAAACCAGCGCTGGGCCGCTGCTCGAACGCAAGGGCGACCTCACCGCCATTCTCACTTCGCTCGACAAGAAGGAAGTCTTTTTCCTCGACGAAATTCATCGCCTACAACCTGCCGTGGAAGAGGTGCTGTACCCCGCGATGGAGGATTTTCGCGTGGATCTCGTGATTGGCCAGGGCCCTGGCGCGCGGATTCACCCGTTTCACCTGAGCCAGTTCACGCTTATCGGGGCAACCACGCGCGCCGGACTGATCACCGCTCCCTTGCGCTCACGCTTCGGCATCGTGCATCGCCTGGATTTTTACGAGCCGGAAGATCTGCTGATCATCCTGCGCCGCTCGGCAAAAATCCTGAACATCCAGATGGACGAAGCCGGCGCACAGGAAATTGCTGGGCGCTGCCGTGGGACGCCTCGCGTTGCCAACCGGCTGCTCCGCCGCGCGCGGGATTTCGCCGAAGTGCGCGCCGCCGGGCGCATCACGCGTGAAGTAGCCCAGGAGTCACTCCGCATGCTCGGCGTGGATGAGCAGGGCCTCGATGAAGTCGACCGCAAGCTGATGATCGCTCTGCTGGACAAATACGCCGGCGGGCCGGTTGGCGTCGGCACCTTAGCCGCCGCCCTCAGCGAAGAAGAAGACGCGATCGAGGAAATGTACGAGCCCTACCTGATGCAGATCGGCATGCTCGACCGCACACCGCGTGGCCGCGTCGCCACCCCTCGCGCCTACGAATATTTCGGCCGCGAACTCCCCAAGCGCCAGCCACGACTGTTCTGAGTACCCTCCGCCACCGGTTCTCAAATTTCATCATTGACGCGTTTTTGCCGGCAGAGTAACTTTCTTTCACTTTTGGTCCCAGGAATGCCTTGGTCGGAGGAAAACAATGGCTAGACGCAAATTTCTCGCTCAGTTGTTGGGACTGCCATTTTTACCGATGGCAGCGAAAGCCGAAGAACCGAAGAAATCGCTGAAGATTATGATGAAAAGTGCCTGGGGTACCGATGACCCCACACGTGCTTCGTTTGTCTTTTCACACGGTTTCGCTCTCAGCGATGCGGGGCACGAAGTGCAGATTTTTCTTCTTGGCGAAGCTACCTATTTGATGCGTAAGGCGACGGCAAGCTCCGTGCTTCCCGTCGGGTGGCCGCCACTTGCCGAGACGCTTGAAAAAATTGCGGCCAAGCACATCCCTATTTTCGCTTGAGGGGCCTGCAGCCGGGCGCGTGGCGTCTCGGAAAGCGATCTCAGCAATTGGGGAGCAAAGTTTGGAACTCCAGCGATTTTTGTGGGTCTCGTGGAATGGGCCGACCGCATTATCGTCGAGTAGGCCTGGCGGTAGGCACCAAGCCAAGGGCACGCCCTTAATTGTGCTTCACAAACTCGCCCTTGCTGCCGGTGAGCGAGTTATAGAGCGTTTCGATGAATTTGTCGGCGTCGAGGAACTCTCCCGACCATTTTGCCCACGGCGCCAGGATTTTTTCCTGTTTCATCTGTTCGACCGTTTTGTGTTCGTCGATCGCCTTTTGCACGACGGCCGACGTTTCCTTTAACATTTTCACGAATGTGCGAACATCATCCAGGTTAGAGAGCGCGCCGTGCCCGGGTATCACTTTTACGTCCGGCGGCAGTTGCGCCGAACACTTTTCCATCGCGGCGATCATCCCCTGCACGCTGCCGCCGCTCGTCACATCGATGAATGGGAATCCGTAGCGAACGAAGTCGTCGCCCATGTGGACCACGTTGTTTTTGGGAAAGAAAATGATGGCGTCGCCGTCGGTGTGCCCGGCGGGGAAGTGCAGCGCGCGGATGTCCTCGCCGTTCAGGTGCACAGTCACATCATGCTCAAAAGTGATCACCGGCAGCGCTCCTTTCGGCGCGGTCTTGTAATCAAATTTCATGGAACTCCCATTACCGCCGGTTCCTCCCGTTTCCAGTCGTTTGCGCACATTTTCCTGAGCAATTACGGTTGATCCGGTATTCGCAAACGGTTCGTTCCCGCCGGTGTGGTCCCCGTGATAGTGCGTGTTGATCACGAATCTCACTGGCTTGTCGGTGATTTTCAGGTTTTTCAACGCAGCCTGGATCTTCTCTGCCAGCGGCGCGAACTGGTCGTCCACAATCACGATTCCGTCCTCACCGACGGACGCGGCAATGTTGCCGCCTTCGCCCTCCAGCATGTAAATGTTTCCAGAGACCTTGGTCACCTTAATTTCGACTTTCGAGAAATCCTTGTCCTGCGCTCCTAATCCTCCACAAATAAAAAGTGTGACACCCAGGATTCTTGCGAGCTTCGACCACAACGCTCGGTGCTTAATCACTTTCATCCGGTTCATTTGGCCTCCCCAACCCCACAAAATTCTATCATTGCAGCTCCCAGTTTCTCTTAAGAGGACGAGAAGTAGATTCACGGCACACCCGCCCAATTCGCACCAGCCCGCTCTTTTCGGGTAAGGTATCTTCAATCTACAGGATCTTTGGAAGGGATAAGCTGCTTCGGAGCGCCTGGAAACTTTCTTGACTGATTCTTCTGCCACCCAAACCGCACCCGCAAGTTCCCGGCGATTTGCATTTCTTGTCGCGGCGGGGATTTTTCTCAGCCGCGTTGCCGGCCTGATCCGCGATCGCGTGTTCGCCCACTACTTCGGGAACTCGGACGCAGCTGACGTGTTCAAAGCCGCCTTCCGAATCCCCAATTTTCTGCAAAATATGTTTGGAGAAGGTGTTCTCTCGGCTTCGTTCATTCCTGTTTATGCGAGCCTCTTGGCTCGAGACGACAAAGATGAGGCGCGCAAAACGGCGGGGGCGGTCGCGGCGCTTCTTACCCTCAGCACTTCCATTCTTGTTCTCTTGGGCGTGCTTGCCGCACCCTGGTTGATTGACGCGATCGCCCCGGGCTTCAAGGGCGAAAAGCGCGAACTGACTATCCTCCTTGTACGCATCCTATTTCCCGGCGCAGGTCTTCTCGTGGCTTCCGCCTGGTGCCTCGGCGTTCTCAACAGCCACAGAAAATTCTTTCTCTCCTACACGGCGCCCGTGCTGTGGAACATCGCCATGATCGTGGGAATGATCGCCTTCGGCGCGGACCGCACACAGAATTCGCTCGTTGTCATCACCGCATGGGCCTCGGTCGCCGGAAGCGCGCTGCAGGTTCTCGTGCAGCTGCCGATGGTCTTCAAGCTCCTCGGAGGTTTGAAACTTTCACTCGCTCACCAAGCCGAACACGTGCGCGTAGTCATCCGCAATTTCTTCCCCGTGTTCATCAGCCGCGGCGTGGTGCAAATCAGCGCGTACATCGA
>Ga0210405_10000600_pt1 | contig 46896 bp, 37 predicted proteins | sample IncBWH11MmetaG_FD_155492 | JGI IMG/M metagenome (GOLD analysis project Ga0210405, IMG submission 155492) | Forest soil microbial communities from Barre Woods Harvard Forest LTER site, Petersham, Massachusetts, United States - Inc-BW-H-11-M | ecosystem: Environmental > Terrestrial > Soil >... | reverse complement strand
ACGAAATCTCCGACGTCAGCGTCGCCTTGAGCGTCGGCATGACGCTGACGTTTCTGATCGGCTGCATGATCGTGGTGTGGTGGATCTTCAAGACCGGGTACCGGCTGAAGAATTGACGCGCCCTTTGTCATTGCGAGGAGCCAACGGGTCGCGCGAACGCGCGCCCGGCGACTGCCTGCCGCAATCACCGATAGCAGTGGAAGTGGCCGTAGCGATTGTAGTAGCCGCGGCAGCGATAGTGACCCCGATAGGGAATGCCGAACACGCCCTCGACCGCGCCCACCGCACCGCCAACGCCGGCACCGACCGCGCCGCCAACCACCCCGCCGACTGGACCGGCAACCCGGCTGCCTTCATACGCGCCTTGCTGCGCGCCGCGGACAATGCCTTGACCGTGCGCGGTATGCGGGATCGCGAGCAGGGCGAGAGCGAGTAACCCGAAAGCAAGGGCCGCAACTTCGAGCCAGCGGGCGTCGACAAAAGGTCCGCGCAGCGCTCCGGCTTTTACTCTCGTCATCATCTTCATCTTGTTCATCATTGTGTTTTCACAGCTCCTCATGGCCGGTCGCATCGCCCGACGGGTGGTCTGTAACGCCGGCGTGACCCGTGGGTTCCCTGTTCATCGAGGAGGCGCAAAGGCACTGGCGCGGCGGCCATGCGAAAAGCCACCCGATGCCGGAATCAGCCCCACCGTCGCCTTGTTTGCGCCGGCCTGCGCATTAACGATCCCGGGTGCGCCACTGGAACCAAATCATGGTTTCGGGCATATTGGCTGCCGGGGACGGTGAGCGGCGCGGTAGTCAGAGTTCGGAGGCCAAAGCTAAAATGCGTCCCTTCCTCATTGCGATTACCGGACTGATGCTGTTCGCCAGCGGCGTAGCGCAGGCCAAAGTCTTCATCACCATCGACAAGGATGCGCAGATGATGACCGTCGCGGTCGACGGCGTCGAGCGCTATCGGTGGCCGGTCTCGACCGGCAATCCCTCGCACGAGACGCCAAACGGCAGCTTCCGCGCCTTCCGCATGGAGGAAGACCACTACTCCAAGGAATTCGACGACGCACCGATGCCGCACTCGATCTTCTTCACCAGGATCGGTCACGCCATCCACGGCACCGAGTCCGAAGGCCGGCTGGGCTCTCCGGTTTCCCATGGCTGCGTGCGGCTGTCGCGCGCCCACGCCACGACGCTGTACGCACTGGTGGAACAGCAGGGGGTGCTCAACACCACCGTGACGCTCACCGGTTCGTCCCTGGTTGCACTCGCACGCAACCCGCGAGCCGCTACCGCCGTCGCCCGCCGCGACCCGGCCCAGCCCTACGCCTCGCAATATGATGATGTCGGCAATCCCGTCGCACTGACGCCGCCGCAGACTGCGCCGCGCCAGATTGTGCCGCAAGTCCGCGCCGATGATGGTTACATCTATCCGGCCGACGGCAGCTCGAGCGACACCCGCTATCCGTCACCGCGCGGCAGCCGTCGCGTCTATGATGGGCAGGTCTATTATCAGCAGCAGCCCGGTTACGATAATCGCAACTACTACGATTCCCAACCGCAGGTTTACGCGCCGCGACAGCGCGGATTGTTCGGCTATCAGAATTGACACCTGGGGCACGCGGTCGTACGCGACACTCATGGACGCTCGTTAGAGCGAGATGACATTTCTTCGAATCGTCATCTCGCTCTATCTTTTTGTTTGAGCATGATCTCCGCGCAAACGCTCCGCGTTTGTCGCGAGGGAAAACCGGTACCCACTTTTCCGGATCATGCTCTAGATTTGCGCGGCGTCCTTCAAATCCCGCTTGATCGAAGCCAGCAGCGATTGCAGGGCGTCCGAGCTGTCAGGTCGCCCCTGGGGCAAGGATGATGCGGGCGATGCCGCGGGAGCGGCCCCTGGCCCCTCGTCTGCATGGATGAAATCGCCGTGCAAAACGTCATCGTGGCGGCCCATCAGCCACAGGGCCACCCAATAGCCGATCGCCAGCACAATCACACAAAAAATACCGATCTCAAACATGTTACGTGCCTGAAATTATCTCGATGATTCAACCTCTTCGGATGCCGGTCAAGGCCGGCGCGGGCGATTGCCGGGGCATTTGGCCGCCATTGTGACCTTTGGGCCACGCGCGCCAAGGCGCCCGACAAACCCGGTATGGCGCGGGCTGGTCCTCCCGGACGGATCCGCCTCTGGCCCTGAGCACCAGTGCGGGGTGGCCTTGCGCCGCCAGTCCCACCGGAAACTCCAGGTCGCGGCGCGCCTAATTTGCGCCCCTGAGCTTGCATGAGGTGTTGCATGTCAAGGTGTTGCCCTTCATGCAGGCTCTGCACACATCAACACACTGGTTCAGTTGCCTTGCGTCATAGCTCGCGTAACGCTGGGCGATGCACGCACGCTGCTGCTCGCTGTACTCCATTTCCTGCGAGCACGACGCAACGCCAAGGGCCAGCACTGTCAAGGCGGTGAGGCTTTGCCATGGCACGGCACGCTCTCCAATGCTCCTCGTCGAACGCGCCTGGCCCGCCACGCCTGGATCGGGCCAAGCCGCCCAACTCTTGTCAGTTCGTCAGCCGTATGATTTCTGCAACATCGTGTTCAAAATCAGCGCGAGGGACCAGATCACGATGCGATCAGGTTGAATCGGATCATGATCTCATCTCTTGTTTGAACATGATCTTTTCGGAAAACCGGTGCCCACTTTTCCGGATCATGCTCTGGCAAAGCCGGTCGCCGCAGCCAGCACGAAACAAACTGTGTTCAACCCGGTTATCGTGACGCGATTCGCTGAAGTTGGCGATGGTTGGCGCTTCGGAACGAACAAATTTCCATTGGCTTGTGCCATGGGCTTGAGTGAGGCTGACATGCCTGAGCGCAGGATTTGCCCCGCCCCTGCCGGTTCCCGCTCCGCCAAAACCGCGAAGCGGGGCATGCAGCGCGCGGGCGCGGCCGATTTGGCGCCGAAAGAAATGGGCGCGCTCGCCATCCAGCGTAAAGACGTCGTGGCGATGTGGGTGCCATCTGACGCGCGCCGCGCAAAGGCACGGCTGAAACCCCAAACGCCCCGGATCAAGTCCGGGGCGTGCTTCCCTCAAAACCCGATCAGCCGGCGCACGATTCCGCCGACGCTGGCGTGATGGCGCCGACGGTAATGTCGGGACGATGGCGCGGATCCGTCGGGCGCCATCGACGCCGACGCGGTGCGGCCGGGTCCGATGGCTTCAAACTGCGCCTTCTGCTCGTCGGTCAAATCCGTATAGAGGTCGTCAAGCGCCGCCTTCACGGTCTCGACCGCTTGCAACATGGTGTCCAGCCGCTTGCCGACGGCGGCAAGTCGCTCAGGCGGCGTCAGCGCCGTGTCAGGCTGGCAGGACGCCTTGAGCATCTCGGCCGCCTTGGCGCTGGCGTCCTTCAGGTTAGCCAGACTCGCGCGCTGCGCTTCGGTCGGATGCAACCGCGCCTCGATCTCGGCCTCCGGCCAATCCGTCACGCCGGGCTGCGCACTGCCGCAGGCCTCGGTTAGCGGGCCCTCGGCGTTGCGGGGTCGGCCGCGCCGATCCGTGAGCTGCGCCGCCCGCTGTTGCTGGGCGAGCCCGTTGAGGCGCGCCTTCTGCTCGTCGTTGAGGAGGCCGTAAAAACGCTCCAGCGGCGGCTGCAACATTTTGACCGCCACGATCATCGCCTCCAGACGCGCCTGCATGGCGGCGAGCCGGCCCGGCGCGGTCAACGTGATCTGGGTCGGACATGCGGCCTTGATGGTCTGCGCCGCCTTCACCGAAGCATTGGCGAGATCGTCGAGGGCCGCGCGCTGCTCGTCATTGGGCTGAATGGCCTGCTGGATTTGATCGATCGGGAGGCCTGCAATGTCCTGGCTATCCTCGCCGCACATTTGCGACAGTTCGTCCGATGGCGGATTTGCCGGGAGCGATGCTTGCGATGCGCGCGCGCGGGTACTGCTCCCGCCACCCCACGGCAAATAGCCGGTCAAGGCGTCATAGCCGTAGGGCGCGAAGATGCCGGCGTAGATATCGCCATAGCCGTAATCCCAGAACGAGGGATCATAACCATAACCCCATAGCGCATAGTCATACATGTCGTAATAGGCGAACGGCCAAAACAGCGGGCCTACCCAGCCAAACCCGCCATTGCCATGCCGCCACCATCCGCCCTGCCCGTCGCGGTTACGAAATCCGGCCGCCGCAAATCCGGCTGTGGCTGCGGTCGCCGCGATTCGTGCGCGGGTCGCGGGATTGTGCAACGCAGTTCGGTTATGCAAGGCGCCAGCAACCGCGCGCGAACTCAGCGCGTTGTGAACTGCACGCGAGCTGACGCTTGCGTTGCGGCCAGCAAGGCCTGTCGGAGAATTGCGGCCGGCAAACGAGCGATTGCCGCGGAAAGCGGATCGCCCGGCCGATCGGGAGATCGCCGCGGACCTGCCACCGAAGTGCCTTCCACCACCGGCAAAATGCGACCCGCCACCGCGCACGCCGCCAAAATGCGCTCCACCGCCATGCCTTCCGCCGAAATGGCCACCGCCGAAATGGCCGCCACCGCCGAAATGGCCGCCGCCGCCGAAGTGGCCACCGCCGCCGAAATGACCGCCACCCCCACCATGTCCACCGCCGCCATGGCCACCACCGCCTCCGCCTCTACCAGCGTATGCCGCGCCCGCAAGCGCGATCGAAAGAACGATTACGGAGAGAAGTTTGAGCTTTGACACGACACCCTCCTCAAGGTCCGCGCCCCAGAAAGCGGCACAATTGGAACAACCCCGCGCGATAACGCCGGGACCGCACCCGAAGTTCCATCAACCGGCGCCGACCGTGTAGTCGTCAACCCAACACGTTCACGCTTTGAAGATTACTGCTCGCCGTCGCGCAGCCGCCGGTACACCGCGCCAAGCACATTGGAGTAATCGTCGGTCCAGACCCGCTGCTTCTCGTCGGCTTCGGTCTCGCTCCATTGATCCGACGACGCCAGCTTGCCGATATCGTCCTCCTCCCGCGCCGAGACCACGACCGAGGTCGAGAAGATGTATTCGCCGTCGCGCCCGGAATCCTCGCTATAGACCCAGCTCTTGAGATCGTTGGCCTCGGCGATGCCAACCACGACGCTCGACAATTCCAGATGCCGGTTGGAGACGTGCATCAGCACCGCGCCCTGCGGGGCCAGCTTGTCCTTGTAGATCTTCATCGCCTCCCTGGTGGCGAGATGAATCGGGATCGCGTCCGATGAATAGGCATCGACGATGATCAGATCGTAGATTCCGTCGGGCTCGCGGGCGAAGGTCAGCCGCGCGTCGCCGATCACAGGTTTCAGGTCCGGTTCGCAGCTTCCGATGTAGGTGAAATATTTGGGATTGCGCGCGGTATCGACCATCGATTGATCGATTTCGAAGAATTTCCAGGTTTCCCCTGGTTCGGAGGCGCAGGTCAGCGTACCGGAGCCAAGACCGATCACCGCCACCCGCAATGGCCCAGCCTTGCGTTCGCGGATCGCCGTGATCGCCTGACCGATGCCGCCATCCCGGTGGTAGTAGGTGATCGGTTCGGGCCGCCCCGGAATGGCCGTGCCGTCGTCGTTCTGGAATTTCTCGGCGCCGTGGATCGTGGTGCCATGCATCAGCACGTGATATTGGCCGTGCGGCGTCACCAGGATCTTGTGGACACCGAAGAAGCTGCGCACGGTTTCCACCCGCCCGTCGTCGGCCGGATAGACCCGGACCAGCACCAGCGCCAGCGTGGCCAGGCCTGCGAGCTTCCAGCGATCGGCCCTGAGCACGAGCGCCAGCAGCATCCCCACGGCTGCGACCGCCCCGACCACATACACCCGCTGCTCCTGCAGCCAGTCGAGCACCTCGCCCTTGCTGAACGAGGGCGCGATCAGCGCCAGCGCGACGGCGAGCAGAAGCGGCCAGTACCAGCGGCTCCAGTGCGGAAAGCGCTCCTCGCCGGGCGGTCGGCACAACGCCGCCAGCACCACAAGGATCGGGTATTCCGCGACCCATGAAAATGAATACGGCGCGATCAGGCCGGCGAACAGGCCGCCGAGCATGCCGCCGAAGGACAGCGCGACATAGAAGCCGGTGAGGTATTTCGCGGCGGGGCGGGTGCGCGCCAGCTCGCCGTGGCAAGCCATCGCGATGACGAAGAAGCAGAGCTGGTGGCCGCCCAGCGTCAAAAGCAGGTTCCGCTCGCCGCCGACCGCCAGCAGCACGATGACGCCCGCAATCGCCGCCGGCTGAAGCATCAGCATCCATTTGTGCGGCAACAGCGGACGCGACTGAAACACCAGCACCCAGGTCAACAGATAGAGCGACAGCGGCAGCACCCACAGCAATGGCGCCGCCGCGACGTCGGTCGAAATATGCGCGGTCACCGCGATCAACAGACCGGACGGCACCGCGGCGAGAAAGATCCAGCGCAAGCGCAGGCTCCACGAAGGCGACGGCGCATCGGTATCGCCGGCCAGCGTATCCACCGCGGCCGACTTCGGTGAGCGCAACAGCAGCACGCCGCACGCGGCGATCAGGACGATCAGCAGGCTATAGCCGCCGGTCCAGATCAGGTTCTGCGTGCGCAGCGTGAACATCGGCTCCAGCAGCACCGGATAGGACAACAGCGCCAGGAAACTGCCGATGTTGGAGGAGGCATAAAGGAAATAAGGATCGGGGCCGCTGGGGTGACCGGTGCGGACGAACCATGCCTGCAGCAGCGGGTTGTTGGCCGCCAGCGCAAAGAACGGCAGCCCGATCGAGACCGCGAATAGTCCCAGCAGCCAGAGCGCGTAGCCGCTGGTCGGCGGCTCCCCCCACCCGCCCGCGATCGACAGCGGCAGCGTGGCAAGCGCGATCACCAATAGCGCCAGATGCACAGCGACCGGAATCAGGCGGCTGCGCAGCCGCATCAGGTAATGCGCATAGGCGTAGCCGGCGAGCAGCAACGACTGGAAGAACACCATCGCCACCGACCACACCGCGGGCGAGCCGCCAAGCCGCGGTAGCACCATTTTCGTGAACAGCGGCTGTACCGAAAACAGCAGCAGCGCGCTGACGAAAATGGCAGCCGTATAGACCACCAGCACCAGCCGGTTTCGGCTCGCGGAAGGCCGGTCCGCGACCACGGACGGATCAGGCAGCGTCATGAAAACTCCGGCACAGCGTTTTGAGGCGGAAACGCGTCGAACAAAAGCCTCCGGCGGGCGCCGGGAGCGGCAATGGAGCATAGCGCCCAGCGGCGGGCAATGCGGGCCGGGAACCAAACCGGCACTTCATGCTGTGCCAATGTTCACATCTTCGCTAAGGAGTGAAAGAAGCAGAAAACGTCATTGCGGGCGATGTGAGATATCGAACTACGAAGTGCTATTGCACATCGGAGAATCCAGAGATTCCGGGTTCGCGCCGTCGACGCGCCCCGGAATGACGAGAGTGAGCAAACCACCTGAAGCAGGCATGAACCAAACAGACGTTGTCATCATCGGCGCCGGGCATAACGGCCTCACCTGTGCGGCATACCTCGCCATGGCGGGCCTGCGCGTGAAGGTCGTCGAACGCCGCAACGTGGTGGGCGGCGCGGCGGTCACGGAAGAGTTCCACCCGGGATTTCGCAATTCGGTCGCGGCCTACACGGTCAGCCTGCTCAACCCGCAGATCGTGTCAGATCTGAAACTGGCCGGGCACGGATTGCAGATCGTCGAGCGCCGCGCGCAGAACTTTTTGCCTTCCCCCGATGGCAGCTATCTGCTCACAGGCGAAGGCCGCACCCGCAAGTCGCTGGCAAAACTCAGCGCGCGCGACGCCGAAAAGATCGATGCCTTCAACCATCAGCTCGAGGAGATCGCCGACGTGCTGCGCGCGTTCGTGCTGCGCGCACCGCCGAACGTCACGCAAGGTTTTGGTCCAGGCGCCATCGGCGAGGCCATCAACGCGCTCGGCACCGCCAACATCCTGCGCAGGCTTTCGCTCGAGCAGCAACGCTCCCTGCTCGATCTGTTCACGCGTTCGGCCGGCGAGATGCTGGACGAGGTGTTCGAGAGCGATCTGGTGAAGGCGCTGTTCGGGTTCGACGCCGTCGTCGGCAATTATGCGAGCCCTTATGCGGCCGGCTCCGCCTATGTGATGCTGCATCACGCATTCGGCGAGGTGAATGGCAAGAAGGGCGTCTGGGGCCATGCCATCGGCGGCATGGGCGCGATCACCAAGGCCATGGCGCGTGCCGCAAGCTTGCATGGTGTCGAGATCGCGCTTCAAGCCGGTGTCCGCGAGGTGATCGTCGAGCGCGACCGCGCCGTGGGCGTCATCCTCGATGACGGTGAAACGATCCGCGCCCGATACGTCGCCTCAAGCGTCAATCCAAAACTGCTGTATACGCGGCTGGTGCCGTCCAGCGCGCTGCCGGGGGAATTCGTCGCCCGCATCAAACATTGGCGCAACGGCTCCGGCACCTTCCGGATGAATGTCGCACTCAGCGCCCTGCCGTCGTTCACGGCGCTGCCTGGACCGGGCGATCATCTCACCGCCGGCATCATCCTCGGCCCCAGCCTTGGATATATGGATCGCGCCTGGCAGGACGCGCGCGAGCGTGGCTGGAGCCGCGAGCCGATCGTCGAGGTGCTGATCCCCTCAACCCTCGATGACACGCTCTGCCCGCCGGGCCAGCATGTCGCGAGCCTGTTTTGCCAGCATGTCGCGCCGGAACTGCCGGGCGGGCGGTCGTGGGACGACCATCGCGAGGAGGTCGCAGATCTCATGATCGCGACGGTGGACAAATACGCGCCCGGTTTTGGGGAAAGCGTGATCGGGCGGCAAATCCTGTCCCCGCTCGATCTGGAGCGCCAGTTCGGACTTCTCGGCGGCGACATCTTCCACGGCGCGCTGACGCTGAACCAGCTGTTTTCGGCACGGCCGATGCTCGGCCACGCCGATTATCGCGGGCCCCTGAGGGGACTTTATCATTGCGGCAGCGGCGCCCATCCCGGCGGCGGCGTCACCGGCGCCCCCGGCCACAACGCCGCCCGCGTGATCTTGAGGGATCACCGGGCGTTGTTCGGGTGAATAGAGCTGATCCGGACCCGTAGGGCCGCGTTAGCGCAAAGTGGGCACCGGTTTTCCCTCGCGACAAACGCGTGGCGTTTGCGCGGAGATCATGCTCAAACAAAAAGATAGAGCGAGATGACGATTCGAAGAAACGTCATCTCGCGCTAGGCAGCAGCCGGACCATATCCGTCGTTGTTGGATCCAGCCAGGCAACCGATCTCTCCGGTCCCGGCGGCGCATGGATTGCTTCGATGACCGGTAAAAGCAGTTGATAAGCCTGTGGATATATTGTGGAAAACCGGCTGATGAGCCGGGGAAACCCTCGGGACAGCCTTTCGATAGCCGGACAGCCGGCTTTCCCGGCGGTGTTATTCGAACGGCTGAACCAGACCGCTAAGTGCATTTTTGTACAATTCTCAGGGAACGATGCTGCGGCTCGTGCGTCAGGACGAATGCAGCACAAGGAAATCCGTCGTGATTGGCAGAAACTACCTCACGTGGCGTGCGGCAACGCTTCTCAAACTGGCTCAATCGATCCGGGACCCGGAGGTGGCGGGCGCGCTGATCGATAAGGCCGCCGATCTCCAATCTCGGCTTGATCAATCGGATCTTCCGGACCTGAGCCCGCGCGCTCCAGATGTTGAGCTTCCCGCGCAGTCCTCCTCGTAATGGCTCGGCTTTTTTTTGGACTTTGCCGCGTTCGATCACGCTCTCACACAAATCTGCTGAACCGACCTGGCCATCGCGCGGCTTGGGCAAAATGAGCGGAAAAGCCCTAGAACCATCACGGTATGTTTCGGTGCATAAGCCTGTGGGTAAGCCTTGCGTTCGACGCGGACGGATAGGTAGCTATCTTGCCAATCATGACGGCAGCGCCGATCACGTCGGCTGGGCGCTTCTCGCCTTCAGGACCCCTTGGCATTATCTTCCTTCTTTTTCTCTGCGGCCCAGTATTCAGCTTCCGTAGGAAGTTTGTCGAAATCTGGCTTATATCCATTTGCCTCGTACTTTGAGCGCGGGACCGGAATGGTGGCGCCGGTCCCGTAATCGACCTGCGCCCACCCTTCCTCGCCACGAAACAGCCCAACCGGCATAAGCCTTTTCTCCTTGCTTTGCGCTAGACATACCGCAGTTGGCTGGGGACCGAACGAGCCAATCCGGACTAAGCGGATTTCCCGAGTGTCCAAGCAAAACGGCCTCAGTGCGGGGCATCCGAGGCCGCTTGAGGCCTTCCGCCGGGCATTGGGCAAAATGTCGACCGGTCGGTGGCTTGGCCTTCGGAGATAAGATCGCCGAAGGCTAAAGGAGCAAGAACCCCCAAGATGAATCGTTCCGTCCTAATTTGGAATATTAATAATTAGGACAGCACCTAACGCCCGTCTATAGCTCCGAAATTTCAAACTGAGACACCACCGGACGGACAGTGGTGACGAGCGTCAGTGCCTCAATTCGAGTTTTCTTCGAGCAATGACCTGTCGGACAACAGGCATGAAAGCGCCGGCAAGGGGCCTGAAGGCGCTTATCCCGGCACCGTCAGCAGCGACCATCACGCGAATATTGGCGCCGGTCTTGTTGTCCCAGCGCATCTCGGTTTCCGCCTGATACTCGTTCTGATCGGGCCCATCTATGCAATCACAGCGGCCAACCCGTTCGGCCAATTTTCCATGTGAGAGCTTCCAAAACTCTTTGAGCTGATCCTCGATGATCGCGCGCGCGATTTCGTGACTCATGTCGTAGCTCCGGCGGACGACCTCGGCCGACGCAACCGTATCGCTACGATTAGTCAGGGAGTTCAAAGCGATCTGAACCAACCTTCAATCAACACTTCATTTGCCGGAAGGCAAATGGCATCACCGCGTTCAGGAAGGATGAGACGATTCAAGCGGCTCGTGAGCGCCTTCAGCAAGAAGTTTGAGAACCTCTGCCATGGCTTTGGGCCATATCTTGTTTTCACGATTTCTGTCGTGTCGACAAGTCGCCTGGAATGACCGGGACTGATCGACGCCCGGAACATCTGCCGCCCGCGGACCCTACAAGACGAACGCTAACGAAATCCTAAACCGAGACACGACCGATCAGGCGGCGCCGGCGGTCACGCTAATCCGTCGCCGGCGGCTTCGATTCCCCTGGATTGAAACCGCGGCGGGACATCGCCGGTGGCGATCTTTGCGATCATGACAACGTTGCCGACGGCATCGGCCGGACATTTTGACCCTTGGGCCAGTTGGCGTTCCTGTTAGACTCCTGCCCGGCGGTAAGCATTGGCTTTTCTAATGCACAACGTTGGGGGGAATCGATGCCGCGGGCATATCTAATATACGCGATCTTGTTAGCGGCCACGATCTTTGAGGTGCGGCCCTGCGCCGCCGAGATGGTGGTAGCGCTTGGGTACGCGCCGGGCGGCCCAACCAACGGCTGGGTTTACGGACAATCATCTGGCGTTGATGCCAAGACAATTGCGCTCAACATTTGCCGGGGGATCGACAAGACGAACAACGTCATCCCTAACAACCCAAGCGCAGCGCAAAAGAACTGTGCGATCGTTGCAACTCTCAACAATCAATGCTTTGCCATTTCTTCCAATGGGAAGCCGGCCAATTCTCCAACCGGTTTTGGATGGGTAGTGGCTCCAGATTCAAGTGCGGCAAACGGACAAGCCCTGGCTATTTGCAAAAAAATGAAAGGAAACGGAGGGGCGACCTGTACCATCAGAGGCTCCGGATGTGATGGTTCGGCGAAATAGGAGAAGGCGGCCAGATCTCAAGCCGAGACACTACCGAATAACAACTCCTTGCCGCTCATCTCCCAAAACGCTTGATGACCACCACCCTCACCCCCAGCACCCACCGCGCTACCTTCGCCATCGGCAATGAGCAAGCGGCCCGGCGCGTGGTCGATCTCCTCACCGAGAGCTTTTTCGAGGGCCAGGCTGCGATCGCCGCCTTCGAGGGACCGGGCGGGCGCTGGGACATCACGGTGCATTTTGCCGAGGCGCCCGATCAAAACTCGATCCGCGAGTTGGTAGGCCTCGCCGCCGGCGATGAGGTCGCGCTGGCCATCGCCTTCGACACCGTCGAGGCAAAAGACTGGGTCAAGGCGGCGCTCGAGGAGTTGGTCCCGGTCCGCGCCGGGCGGTTCATCGTGCACGGCCGGCATGACCGCGAAAGGGTTCCGCCCAACAAGCTCGGAATCGAGATCGAGGCGGCGCTGGCGTTCGGCACCGGCCACCACGGCACCACCCGCGGCTGCCTGCTGCTGCTCGACGAGGTGCTGAAGGCCTATTCCCCGCGGCGCGTGCTCGACCTCGGCACCGGCACCGGCGTGCTGGCGATTGCGGCGGCGAAAGCGCTGCACGGCAAGGTGCTGGCGAGCGACATCGATCCGCTCTCGGTGCGGGTCGCCGCCGGTAACGCGCGGCTCAATGGCACGGGCGACCTGGTGAAGGCGACCCGGGCAAGCGGGTTTTCAGCGCCGCAATTCAGGGCCCGCGGCCCCTTCGATCTGGTGCTGGCGAATATCCTGGCCAATCCGCTGCGGCAGATGGCAACGCCGATGTCCCGCCACCTGGCGCCTGGCGCGCTGGTCATCTTGTCAGGACTATTGCCGCCCCAGGCCAGCGCCGTCGTCGCCGCCTATCGCGTGCGCGGGCTGGTTCTGAAGCGGCAGATCAGGATCGAAGGCTGGAGCAGCCTGTTGATGCGCAAGGCCGGGTGAGGGCTTGGTCGTTCCGGGGCGGGAGTGATGCGAGCGAACTACGATGTGCAATTGCACATCGGAGAATCTCGAGATTCCGGGCTCGCCCTGCGGGCGCCCCGGAATGACGGCAATATTATTCCGCCGGCTTCTGCTCGCCGGCGGCGATGACGCCCTCTTCCTCGCTCATCGTGCGCTTGACCCGCGCCTCGACGAAACGATCCAGAATCTGAACAATGACGCCGCGCTGCTTTTTCGGGGCAGGCGAAACAGGGCCGCGGCGGACCGGCGGCGAAATCTTCTCAAACGTGAAGGCAGGCATTGTGTGTCCCCTCGTCGCTGAGTTGAAACACCCCTGGAGTTCCTCTGGACTTTTGCTTGACGTCTACTTGGGCAGAGAACCGTACAGCCCCACCTAACGCAGGTGCAGCAATTCAAGCATAATTAATTTGAAACCGGAAGCATTTTGCGTCGATTGCGCAGTTCTCCACCTACTCCTAAGGTAGCGGGCGATGTTCGAAGCCCTTTTTCAGACATTTGAGGAACCCGAGACGGGCGTTGCGCTGACCGCGCGGCTATCCGCCTTTCGCGAGGAGCTGGCGCGCCGCAACCTGACCGGGTTCGTGGTTCCCCGCGCCGACCAGCAGCAAAACGAATATGTCGCGCCGTCGGAGGAGCGGCTGGCCTGGTTGACCGGTTTCACCGGTTCTGCCGGCCTCGCCATCGTGCTGGGCCGGGAGGCCGCGGTATTCGTCGACGGCCGCTATACGCTGCAGGCGGGAAAGCAGGTCGACGCCAAGGCCTGGCGCGTCGAGCCGTTGGTGGATCCGCCGCCCGAGACCTGGCTCGCCAAACATCTCGGCGCCGGCGACCGCCTCGGGTTCGATCCGTGGCTGTCTACCTCGGCGGCGGCGGAACGGCTTGCGGCCGCGTGCGCCAGGGCAGGCGCGGAACTGATCGCGGTCGACAGCAACCCGCTGGACGCCGTGTGGACCGAACGCCCTGCCCCGCCGCTGGCCCCCGTCACCGTCCACGGCGCGCAGTTTTCGGGCGAAACGGAGGCCGACAAGCTGAAGCGGATCGACCAGGAGGTCGACAAGCTCGGCGTCGATGCGCTGGTGCTGTCGGATTCGCACGCGGTGGCGTGGACCTTCAACATCCGCGGCGGCGACGTCTCGCATACGCCGCTGCCTTTGTCCTATGCCGTGGTGCCGAAAACCGGCCGTCCGACCGTATTCATCGATCACCGCAAACTGTCGAACAGCGCCCGCGACCATCTCGAACAGACCGCCGACGTTGCCGAGCCGGACGCGCTGCCGCAGAAGCTCGCCGAACTGGCCCGAAGCGGCGCTTCAATCGCGCTCGACAGCGTGACCGCCGCCGACGCCTTGAGCCGGCTGATATCGGCCGCGGGCGGCAAGCCGGTGCGTGGCAATGACCCCGTCAGCCTGCTCAAGGCGGTCAAGAACCCGACCGAGATCGCAGGCACCAAAGCTGCGCATCGGCGAGACGCGATCGCCCTGGCGCGCTTCCTCGCCTGGATCGACCGCGAGGCGCCGACGGGCGCGCTGACCGAGATAGACGCCGTGGAGGCGCTGGAGACATTCCGCCGCGAGACCGGCGCGCTGAAGGATGTCTCGTTTCCGACCATCTCCGGCGCCGGGCCGAACGGCGCCATCGTGCACTACCGCGTCACCCGCAAAAGCAACCGGCGGATCTCGCCGGGCGATCTCCTGCTGATCGATTCGGGCGCGCAATATGAAGACGGCACCACCGACGTCACCCGCACCATCGCGATCGGGCAGCCTTCGGCGGAGATGCGCGACCGCTTCACCCGCGTACTGCGCGGTCACATCGCGATCGCGCGCGCGCGCTTTCCCGACGGCATCACCGGGGCGCAAATCGATACGCTGGCGCGGCAATTCTTGTGGCAGGCCGGCATCGATTTCGAACACGGCACCGGCCATGGCGTCGGCAGCTATCTCTCCGTCCACGAAGGCCCGGCGCGAATCTCCAAACTCGGCACCACGCCGCTGAAACGCGGCATGATACTCTCCAACGAGCCCGGCTACTACAAGACCGACGCGTTCGGCATCCGGATCGAGAATCTCGAACTGGTGGTCGGCGCCGACGTCGAGGGCGCGGAGAAGCCGGTCAACGCCTTCGAAACGCTGACGCTGGCGCCGATCGATCGCATCTTGATCGACCTGAACATGTTGAGCGCGGATGAGCTGAGCTGGCTCAACGACTACCACGAACGGGTCCGCCACGAGGTGCGGCACCACGTGGACGAGGCCACCAAGGCGTGGCTCGACGCCGCGACCGCACCGCTGTCGCTGTAGAAGCCGGCTGCTTAGCTGTGCGCGTGTCGCACCGCTGTCATGCTCCGCGAAAGCGGGGCATCCCCGGCGTGAGCGCAAGGCGCTCATCGCGACGCCGCGGCCTTTCGATTCATCACGACCGTCTCTGGAATACTGGATCACCCGCTTTCGCGGGTGATGACGAACGGAGCGAGCGGATCGACCGCGCCGCTCATGTGCACCGGAAATGACAGGCTCTATTGCAATTGGCGCATCCCGAAAAACGAATAGCCGCATTCCGAAACGAGCATATTCCTCGTGAGGGATAACGTTAGAGTCTGATTCAACAATCGGATCAGACCTCAATGCATGGAGTGATGGGCAGACCGCCCGGCGCGGCAACACGGACCGATATCGCGGCATCCCGGATCATGCTGTTGCTGCTGGTCGCGATGACCGGCGTCGCGCCGATCTCGCTTTACATGCTGGTGCCCGCGCTGCCGCAGTTGGCCACCACCTTCGGCCGCGACATCTCCGTCGCGCAGATGACCGTGTCGCTTTACATGGTCGGCATCGCGCTTTCGCAGATCATCATGGGTCCGCTGTCGGACCGGTTTGGACGCCGTCCGGTGCTGCTGGCGGGTCTCGGCCTGATGGTGCTGGCGAGCGTCGCCTGCAGCTTCGCCGAAACCCTGCCACAGCTGATCGCGGCGCGTTTCCTGCAGGCACTGGGCGGCGCGACCGGCATGGTGGTGAGCCGCGCCATCATCCGCGATCTCTACAGCCGCGAGCGCATCAGCGCCATGATCAGCCTCGTAATCGCGGTGATGATGATCGCGCAGATGCTGAGCCCGCTGACCGGGGGCGTGCTGGCGACGGCGTTCGGCTGGCGCGCGATCTTCTACGTCATCACGGCCATGTCCCTCGCCGTCGCGGTGGCGATTGCCGTCACGCTGCCGGAGACGCGCCGCGATCGCATCGAAACGAGCGGATTTCGCGGCGATGTCGGCAGCCTGCTCAGAAGCCGCGCCTTCATCGGCTATGTGCTGTGCCAGGTGCTGGCCTCGCAGATCATCTTCACCTTCGCCGGCGGCGGGCCTTATGTGGTCGTGATGCAGATGGGCCGCACCGGCGCCGAATATGGCGCGTGGTTTGCGGCCACGGGATTTGCCTATCTGATCGGCAATCTGTTCCGCGTGCGCTTCGCGCCGCGGCATTCGCTGGAAAAACTGATCTGGTTCGGCCTCGCCCTGCAACTCGCCGGCAGCCTCCTGAACCTCGTCTGGGGCGTGACCGGCCTCAATCAGGCGCCGGCATGGCTGTTCGGCACCCAGATGCTGGTGATGTTCGCCAATGCCTTCGTAATGTCGAATTCGGCGGCCGGCGCCATCAGCGTCCGGCCCGACGCCGCGGGTACAGCATCGGGCGCGATGGGATTTTTGCAAATGGGGGTCGGCTCGCTGCTCTCGCAATTCGGCGCTTACCTCGGCGGGCATTTTACGACACCCGCGCCGCTCAACGCCGCGGTGTTCGCATTGTCGCTCGCCTGCGCCTCGACCATGATTTTCCTGGTACCGCGGCGTGACGTGGTCGTCAGCGAGGCGTTGATCGAGCAGGCGGAAGAGGAAGAGTCGGGGATGTTGTAGCCCCCGCTCGTCGTACCCCGCGAAAGCGGGGTATCCAGTACGCCGCGGCTTCTCGATTCAATCACAACCGTCTCTGGAATACTGGATCATCCGCTTTCGCGGATGATGACATCTGTGAGCGGGGAGATATCCCTCACCCCCCAACCAGCTTCAGCCACTCATCCTCGGTCAGCACCTCGACGCCGTGCTTCCTGGCTTCCGCCAGTTTCGAGCCGGCGCCGGGACCTGCAACGACATAATCCGTCTTCTTCGATACCGAGCCCGCGGCCTTGGCGCCGAGACGTTCAGCCATCGCCTTGGCTTCGTCGCGCGTCATCTTCTCCAGCGCGCCGGTGAACACCACCGTCTTGCCGGCGATCGCCGAATTGCTCTTCGGCTTCTCGGCATCGAGGATGGTGACTTCCTTGGTCAGCCGCTCGACGATGCCGCGGTTATGGCTCTCGCCGAAATAGGCCTTGATGCTCATGATCACGGTTTCGCCGATCTGGTCGAGCGCATCCATCTCGGCCATCGCCTCCTCGTCATCCCCGGCGACCCTGAGGCAGGCGTCGTGGAAGGCTTCCCACGAGCCATAGCCGCGCGCCAGCGCCAGTGCGGTGGTTTCGCCGACATGGCGCATGCCGAGCGCGTAGATGAAGCGCTCCAGCGAAATCCGCCGCCGTTCCTCGATGGCCGCGAACAAATTGCGCACCGAAGTTTCGCCGTAGCCTTCGATCTCCTCGAGTTTTAAATTGGGGTTGCGCTTTGGCAGCGTGAAGATATCGGCCGGCTCCTTCACCCACCCCTGCTCGAAAAAGAAGGTGATCTGCTTCTCGCCCAACCCCTCGATGTCGAAGGCGCGGCGCGAGGCAAACAATTTCAAATGCTCGATCTTCTGATAGGGACAGGCGAACTCGCCGGTGCAGCGGGCGCGCGAGCCCTCCTCGCCGGTTGCGGTCTCCTCGCGCACCACGTTGGTGTGCAGCGGGCACGGGCATTTCTTCGGAAAATGATAGGGTTTTGCGTCCTTCGGCCGCTTGTCGATCACGACATCGACGACCTGCGGAATCACATCGCCGGCGCGCTGGATGACGACGGTATCGCCGATCCTTATGTCGCGACCCTCGCGCAATTCTTCGCCATCGCCACCGATGCCCCTTATGTAATCCTCATTGTGCAGCGTGACGTTCTGCACGATGACGCCGCCGACGCCGACCGGCTCAAGCTTGCCAACCGGCGTGAACGAGCCGGTGCGTCCGACCTGGATTTCGATATCGCGCAGCACGGTGGTGGCGCGCTCGGCTGGGAATTTGTGCGCGATCGCCCAGCGCGGCGTGCGCGAGACGAAGCCGAGGCGCTCTTGCCAGTCGAGCCGATCGACCTTGTAGACGACACCGTCGATGTCGTAGTCGAGCTTCGCGCGCTGCTCCTCGATCTTGCGATGAAACGCGATCAACTGTTCGACCGAGTGGCAGATTTTGGTCAGCGGATTGGTCTTGAAGCCGCATCGCTCGAACCAGGCGATCATGCCGGATTGGGTATTTTCCGGCAGCTCCGACATCTGCCCCCAGGCATAGGCGAAAAAGCCGAGCGGGCGCGAGGCGGTGATGGAGGGATCCTTCTGGCGCAATGAGCCCGCGGCCGAATTCCGTGGGTTGGCGAAGATGGTATCGCCGGCGGCCTTCTGCCGCTCGTTGAGCGCGAGAAAGGCCTTCTTGGTCATGTAGACTTCGCCGCGCACCTCGCAGATTTCAGGTGCGTTGCGGCCCTTCAGTTTCTTCGGCACATCCTCCAGCGTGCGGATATTGGCGGTGACGTCCTCCCCCTCGGCGCCGTCACCGCGCGTGGCCGCAGTGACGAGTTCGCCGCCTTCGTACCGCAGCGACATTGAGAGCCCGTCGATTTTCGGCTCGGCGGAAAACTCGATCCGCTCGTCGTCGGCAAGTCTGAGGAAGCGGCGGATGCGACCGACGAAGTCGACGACGTCTTCTTCAGCAAATGCGTTATCGAGCGACAGCATCGGCACCGTGTGCCGCACCTTCCTGAATTTTCCGGACGGCGCCGCGCCGATTTTCTGCGACGGCGATTCGCTGGTGACGAATTCCGGAAACCGGGCTTCGATGGCATTGAAGCGCCTGCGCAAGCCGTCGTATTCGGCGTCGGAGACCTTCGGCGCGTCTTCCTGATAGTAAGCCTTGTCGTGGCGCTCGATCTCGAGCGCCAGCCGCTTGTGCTCGACCTTGGCCTGCGCCTTGGTGAGGGCGGCGACGTCGGGGAGAGTTATTTTCGCTGCTTTAGCCATGGCCAATACGTACGACGAACCTTGTCGGGAGAAAAGGCGGCGGGGATTCTTACCTCTCCCCGCTCAGCGCGGGGAGAAGTCGGAGGCGGCGCGTTAGCGGCGCCTCCGGGTGAGGGGCGAGGCACCTTGTTCAATCACTTGCAGTCTCGCCGGCTGATAGAGCCCCTCACCCCAACCCTCTCCCCGCAAGAGCGGGGCGAGGGAGCAACCTCATGCCGTCGCGGCCTTCAGCAGCCGTTCCGCCGCCGCCCTCGCCTCGGCGGTGATTTCGGCGCCGGCCAGCATGCGGGCGATTTCCTCGCGGCGGTGATCGGCGGCGAGCGCGTTGACGCGGGTGGCGACGCGCTTGCCCTTGTCGAGCGCGTCCTTTGAGATCAGCAAGTGCTGGTCGGCACGGGCGGCGACCTGTGGCGCATGCGTCACCGCCATCACCTGGACCTTGTCCGCCAGCCGCGCCAGCCGCGCGCCGATCGCGTCCGCCACCGCGCCGCCGACGCCGGTATCGATCTCGTCGAACACCAGCGTAGGCGCCGAACCGCGGTCCGACAGCACAACCTTGAGCGCCAGCAGGAAGCGCGAAAGCTCACCGCCGGAGGCAACCTTCATCAGCGGGCCCGGCCGGGTGCCGGGATTGGTCTGAACCCAGAACTCGATGCGGTCATGGCCTTGCGGCCCCGGCGATTTCGGATCGGACTCGACCTGGGTCGTGAATTTCGCCCGCTCCAGCTTCAGCGGCGCAAGTTCGGCATTGACAGCCTTGTCGAGTTTCTCGGCGGATTTTGCGCGCGCCGCGGAAAGCTTGGTGGCAGCCGCGCTGTAGCGCTGATCGGCTTCGGCGGCGGCCGCGTCGAGTTTTTTCAACTGATCGGCGCCGGCGTCGATCAGCGCCACGTCGGCGGCGTATTTTGCCGCGAGTGCCGCGAGCCCATCGACCGGCGTCGAGTATTTTCGCGATGCAGCGCGCAACGCAAACAACCGCTCTTCGATCCGTTCGAGCTCAGACGGGTCGAAATCCGCGGCGTTCAGCGCGGCGTTGAGGTGCTGGTCGGCCTCCTCCAGCGCGTTGATGGCGGCATCGATCGCCTTCACCGCGGGCTCGACCAGCGCCGGTGAATTGGCCGCCCGCCGCTCGAGCCGGCGCACCGCCGCCGACAGCGCTGCCACCGGCGAGTGATCGCCGCTCACGGCGTCCTGCGCCTCACGCAGATCGGCGGCGATCTTCTCGCCCTGCATCATCGCCGCGCGGCGCTCGGCGAGCGCGGTCTCCTCGCCGTCCTTCGGCGCAAGCTTCTTCAGCTCGTCCGAAGCGTGCCGCAGATAGTCAGCCTCGCGCGCCGCGCGCTCCATGCCCGCGCGATGCTCCTCGAGCACCGAGTTGGCGGCACGCCGTGCGTCCCAAAGCCGCTCCAGCGCCGCGACGTCCTTCTCAAGGCCGGCGAACGCGTCGAGCAAACGGCGGTGGGTCGAGGCATCGACCAGCGCCCGTTCGTCATGCTGGCCGTGGATTTCGACCAATGCCGAGCCGACCGCTTTCAGGGTCTGCACGCTGATCGCCTGATCGTTGATGAAGGCGCGGGTGCGGCCATCGGCCAACTGCACGCGGCGCAGGATCATCTCACAGGAATTTTCAGAACTCGTGTCGTCCAGCCCGTTGTCGCTGAGAATCACCGAGGCGGGATGGCCCTTCGGAACATCGAACACCGCGGTGACCTGGCCCTGCTCCACGCCATGCCGGACCAGGCCCGCGTCGCCTCGGCCGCCGAGCGCCAGCGCGAATGCGTCGAGAAGAATCGACTTGCCCGCGCCGGTCTCGCCGGTCAGCACCGCCAGCCCGCGGGAAAACTCGATATCGAGCCGTTCGATCAGGACGATGTCACGGATCGAAAGACGCGCCAGCATGCGAAATCAATTCCTAGCCGAGACCCAGTTTCTTGAAGGCCTTGGAGATATAGGAGCCCTGATTCTCGCTCGGCTCCACACCGCCGGACCTTACAAGATTATAGGCATCCTTGTACCACGGGCTGTCGGGAAAATTATGCCCGAGCACGGCGGCCGCGGTTTGCGCCTCGCTGACGATTCCGATCGCCATGTAGGCCTCGGTGAGCCGGGCCAGCGCCTCTTCGACATGCCGCGTGGTCTGGTACTGCGTGACCACGGTCTTGAAGCGGTTGATGGCGCCGGTGTAATTGCGCTTTTGCATATTATAGCGGCCGACACTCATTTCGCGGCCCGCGAGCTGATCGCGCGCGGCCTCCAACTTGGACTTGGCGCTGACGGCATATTCGGACGTCGGGTATTTGCGGACCACTTCTTCAAGTGCTGCGACCGCCTTCTCGGTACGGCCCTGGTCGCGCGTGACGTCCGGGATCTGGTCGTAATGCGAGGCCGCGATCAAAAATTGCGCGTAAGCCGCATCCGGGCTTCCCGGGTGCAAGGTGACGTAACGGGTCGCAGCTCCAATGCAGCTGTCGTAGTCGCTGGCGCTGTAAAAGGCATAGGCCGACAACAGCAGCGATTTGCGCGCAAGGTCCGAATAAGGATGCTGGCGATCGACTTCCTCGAATTTCTTCGCCGCCGCCTTCGGATCCTTCTTCTCGTTCATCAGGAACAAGCCCTCGTTGTAGAGCTTTTCCGCGGGCTCTTCGACGAAGGTGTCGTCCTTGGAAAAAATCTTGTCCCACCCCTCGGTGACGGAGCTGCATCCGCTCAGCGGGATTGCGAGAAGGGCAAGGCCCGCGGCCAGATGGAACGGCCGCACAAGCCGTCGAAGGCTGAAACGAGTCGATCGTCGGTGTGATGCGAGCGTCATGCGCTTTGTCGACATAGAATCAAGACCTGACGCCTGTGGTGCGGTACCCGCCGCGCGCCCTGAACGCGGTCACGGGCGCAATGAGTGCCGGTGGCGCGCCTCGCGACGCGAACCCGACCCTTTTTAGCTAAAAAAAGTTCCTTAACCAACCGAATACGCAGGCATTTCGCCCGGATTAAGGCGATCCGGAGGCGTCACAGCCCTTCATGGTTACCCCGCCAACTCGAATTCCGGGTTGGGACGAATCAGCCCTGCAAGGGCAGCCCGCAACGGCTCGAAGGCGAAAGTCAGGAAACGTCGGGACCGTAGGCCGGGGCGACCATGCCGCCCACCATGCCGCTGCCAACCTCGGCGTGGGTGCGCGAACGGCGGGCGGTTTCAGCCTCGACCACCCTGAAGGCGCTGCGATCGGCCATCAGGGCCGTCAGCACCGCATGATTGAGCTTGTGACCGCCACGCACCGAGCGGAAGGCGCCGAGCAGGGGCAGACCGGCCAGCGCGAGGTCACCGATCACGTCGAGCACTTTGTGGCGCACGCATTCGTCGGAATAGCGCAGACCTTCGGTGTTGAGCAGGCGTTCCTCGTCGAACACCACGGAATTCTCGAAGGAGGCGCCGAGTGCAAAGCCCGCGCTCCACAGCCGTGCCACATCATTCATGCATCCGAAGGTCCGGGCTCGGCAAATCTCGCGGCGGAACCGTTCGGGGGAAAGATCCAGCGTGTATTTCTGGCGGCCGATCACGGGATTGGTGAAATCGATCTCGACCTCGGCGCGGAAGCCCGCCGCATGGGGCCGCAACTCGCCGAACGAATCGCCCATCACGACCTGCACCGGCTTCAACACCTGGATGAAGCGGCGCGACGCCGACTGAGTGGCGATACCGGCCTGATCGATCGCGGCGACAAAGGCCGCGGCGCTGCCGTCCATGATCGGCACTTCGGGGCCATCGATTTCGATGGTGGCGTTGTCGACGCCCATGCCGCGCAGGGCGGCCAGCACGTGCTCGGCGGTAGACACCAGCGGCCCCTCGCGGTCGCCCAGCACGGTGGCAAATTCGGTGGCGATCACCGATCCCGCGACGGCCTGAACCTCGCGGTCGCAGCTATCGAGACCGGCGCGGACAAAAATAAAACCCGCATCGACGGATGCAGGCCCAATGGTCAGGCTTACCGGTAAACCGGAATGGACGCCGACACCCATGACGGTGGCTTGCGACCGAAGCGTTGTCTGCCGGCTAAACTTCATCCGAAAAGTGCCCACACCGACTTACCAAGAGATCGGAACGACCTAAAACCTGCGTCGATTCGTCTCGAAGTTCCCCAAGTCACGGCGGACAATAGTCATTGCCCCAAAGCGCGCCAACTCACGCTTTTTTACCGATTGTTACCCAATCTCCGCCGTATTCGCGCCAAAGCTTAACCAAATTCCGCCGACGACAGGGCCGGTTCCGGCGCCGTCGTCTCAACATAAAATACATAATTAATGGTTTAATATCAGCTGCTTGGACAAATATCCATGGCGCTCCCAAGTGCCAAAGAAAGAGGCCCCGGCTGGCAAAGCCGGGGCCTTTTGGGACATCAGAATTGTAACAAACTTCAGCTCGTCTGCCGGCGCAGGAAAGCGGGGATATCAAGATGGTCGTCTCCCTGTGGCGCCGGCGCAACAGGTACGGGGCGGCCATGGACGTCCAATCCTTGCGGCGCGGGACGGCGAGCGTATTCCGATACCGGCTCCTGCGCCGCGATTTGCTGGGCGACGGAGCGTTGAGGTTTCCGCTCCGGGAGCGGCGGCAGCGGCGCCATGGCCGGACCGGAGGCGCGGGCGGCGATCGGCGGCTCGGCCTCTTCGTCACGACGGCCGAGACCGACATTGGCCAGGCGCTGCAACAGCGACATCCGGGATTTTTGCGGATGCTCCTCCTCAGCTTCCCCGCGGGCGTGCCGGATTTCGTTCTGCGCGGGCATCGGCAGGTCTTCGAATTTCGGCATCCTTGGCGCGCGAGCCGGCGCGCGTTCGGCGGCCTGCGGGATGAAGGTCTCGGGCGTCACCGGCTCGGGGGCCGGCGCAGGCGCGATATCACGGTCCGGAAACAAGGTCGGTTTCTGCGCGATCGGGCGAACCGTGACGTCGCCATAGGATGCGGGCTGCAGTGCTCCGGGGGACTTCGGAACCTCCGGCGCGACGGCTGCGGCGATGGCCGCAAGCGCCGCACGATCGAGGCTGCCAGAGGCGCGATTCGGCGCGGCGTGGGCCGGCTGAGCCGCGCTCGATGTCTCGATTTTCTGGGCGCGTTCGGCAAGCCGCGCATTATCGGCGCGAAGCCGCGCGGTCAGCTCCGCAAGGCGGGAGTCGGGAGCTGAATTTGAGCCCACGGCTGGGGCTGCGTTGGCCGGAGGCGCGGCGGCGTTGCGGGAAATCAGGGCCTGTTCGATGCCGGTGGCAACGACGGAGACCCGGATGATGCCGTCGAGCGTTTCGTCGAAGGTGGCGCCGACAATGATATTGGCGTCCTGATCAACCTCCTCGCGAATCCGTGTCGCGGCTTCGTCAACCTCGAACAAGGTCAGGTCCCGGCCACCGGTGATCGAGATCAGGAGGCCGCGGGCGCCCTTCATCGAGGAATCGTCGATCAGCGGGTTGGCGATCGCAGCCTCGGCTGCGGTCAAGGCGCGCTTCTCGCCGGAAGCCTCGCCGGTGCCCATCATCGCCTTGCCCATTTCGCGCATCACGGCGCGGACGTCGGCGAAGTCGAGGTTGATCAGGCCTTCCTTGACCATCAGGTCGGTGATGCAGGCGACACCCGAGTAGAGCACCTGATCGGCCATTGCGAAGGCGTCGGCAAAGGTGGTCTTTTCATTGGCGACCCGGAACAGGTTCTGGTTCGGGATGATCAGAAGCGTGTCGACCACCTTGTGAAGCTCGGCGATGCCGGATTCGGCCGTGCGCATGCGGCGCTGGCCCTCGAAGTGGAACGGCTTTGTCACCACGCCGACGGTCAGGATGCCCATATCGCGCGCGGTCTTGGCGATGACGGGCGCGGCGCCGGTGCCGGTGCCGCCGCCCATGCCGGCGGTGACGAACACCATATTGGCGCCGGAAAGGTGATCGCGGATTTCATCGATGACTTCCTGGGCCGCAGCGGCGCCGACATCGGGCTGCGAACCGGCTCCGAGGCCCTGGGTGACCTGGGTTCCCATCTGGATGATGCGCGGCGCCTTCGACATCGTGAGCGCCTGGGCGTCGGTATTGGCGACGACGAAATCGACCCCCTGCAATCCGGCGGTGATCATGTTGTTGACGGCGTTGCCGCCGGCGCCGCCGACGCCGAACACGGTAATCCGGGGCTTCAACTCACTGATGTCGGGGGGTGTTAGATTGAGTGTCATGGTTGCCTCTCGAATTACACGTGCGTTGGTTCGCCCCGGCCGACGGCCGCGGGAGTTGGTGAAAGTCGAATGGAGCGGAAAAGATTCATCAGAAGCCCTCTCGAAGCCATCGTCCGACCTTTCCGAAATAGCCGTCAGTCCCTGTCCTGAGCTGTCGCGTATGCCGCGGTTCGACATGTTCAAGATGAGCGTATTGCGGATAAACCAGGAGCCCTGCGGGAACCGCGAACGAGGCGCTCTTCGCCTCATTGGGAAGCCGGCCAAAGCCGAGCGGACGGCCGATCCGCACCGGCCTGCCGAGGATCTGGGTTGCAAGCTCAAGGGTGCCGGTGAGCTGCGAAGCCCCGCCGCTCAACACAACTCGCGCCTTCGGCTCTGCCGCAAAGGGGGAATCCGCGAGTCGATCCCTGACCATTTCAAAAATCTCCTCGGCACGGTGCCGAACGATGTTCGCGATCGTGGCGCGGGATACGATCTGCGGCACATCCTGATCGTTGTCGCCGGCGGACGGCACGGACATCAACTCACGCGCGTCGGACCCGCCGGTCAGCACCGTGCCATATAACGTCTTGATTCGCTCGGCATCTGCAATGCATGCGCTCAAGCCGCGGGCAAGATCCATGGTGATGTGCTGGCCGCCGACCGCAAACCCGCTGGCATGCACGAAGCGGCCCCCGGAATAGGTCGCGATCGTGGTCGTGCCGGCCCCCATTTCCACCACCGCAGCGCCAAGATCGGCTTCATCGTCGGTCAGGACGGCAAGGCCAGCCACATAGGGGCTGGCCGCCATGGCCTCGACATTGAGATGGCAGCGCTCGACCACCAGCATCAGATTCCTGGCAACCGTCGCGTCCCCCGTGACGACGTTCATGTCGACGCCGAATTGCCGTGCCACCATTCCCTTGGGATCGCGGATGCCCTTGACGCCGTCGAGCGCATAACCGACCGGCAGCGCATGCAGCACGGTGCGGCCTGCGCCGGTGGCGTGGTGCATGCCGGCGGAGGTGACGCGCGCGACGTCGGCGGCCGTGACGGCGCCGCCCTGGATGTCGGCCGCTGCCTCGATCAATTGACCCTGTAACCGCCCGGCCGAGACCGACAGCAGGACCGATTCAACCCGGACCTTGGCCATGCGCTCGGCGAGCGCAACCGTCTGGCGCACCGCCTGTTCACATTCGACGAGATCGACCACCGCGCCTGCCTTGACCCCGCGCGACTGGATCTGGCTGTACCCGATCAATTCGACGGCATGGCTGCGTCCGCGCAGGGCGTCGTTCGGCGGGCACGGCTTCAGCCGCGCGATCATGCAGGCGATCTTGCTGGTGCCGATGTCGAGAGAGGCCACCAGCGCGGTGCGCTTCTGCGGCATCGGGCGCGTCTTCGGCGTCTGGTTGCGAAAGAAGCCGCTCATGCGTCGCCGACCTTCTTCTTCGGCTTCTTCTCCTTGAACAACTCTTCGCGGGCCTTGGCCGCCTCCTCCGACAATTGCACCGTCAACCGATCCGGCAGCCGCATGTCGACGGCGACGATGTCGCGGGAGAACAGCCGCTCATCCTTGTCGAGCGTGCTCAACGTGGCGAGCGCGTTGCCGACCTCGTTTTCCGGCAGGCGCACGTCGAGACCGTCCTTGAGCCTGAGATTCCAGCGCCGCTCGCCGACGAACACCGCGGCCTTGGTCACCGAATTGACCCGCGGATAGCGTGCGAGCAACATCAGGAAATCCCTGGCATGGGTTTCCGCGCCCTTGCCCACCACCAGCGGCAGCGACAAGAAGCGGCGCGACACATAGGGTTCCAGCACCGCGCCGTCATCCGCGATCACCGACAGGCGGCCGTCCTGCTGCCACAGCGCGAACGCCGTGCGTTCGACGATATCGATCCGGAGCTGGCCGGGGTAAAGCTTCAGCACCGTCGCTTCGCTGATCCAGGGATTGGCCTTCAGCTTGTCGCGAACCGCGGCTGCGTCGAGGAACAAGAGCGAGGAGCGACCACTGACGCCGCCGGTCGCGAGCACCTCGTCCTGCGAGAGCTGCCGGCGGCCGTTGATCGCGACCGTCGTGATCCGAAAGCCCGCCGAATTGGCCAGCGCATTGCGGGCATCGCTCACGCCTGCGATGAATTGCTCGAGATGACCGCCCTTCACCACGCCAAAACCGGCGCTGCCCATGAGCAACAGCACGGTGGCGGCGATGCCGGTGCGGCGCGGCAGATGGCGTTCCAGAAATGCGATCAGGCGGGGCGGCTCGTCTGTACGGTCAAGCCGCGCTCTCGCAGGCCTGCGCTTCGCGCCCAGCCACTCGCGCATCAGTATGAGCGCACCTGAGGCGGCCGCTTTCAGGTCAGTTTGGGGCCTCGGCGATCTCTGCGACCGAGCGAGACGTCCTCCACCATCCATTGCACGAGCTCGTTCAGCGTTGTGCCCGCAAATATTGCGAGCCCGGCGCAGGTGACGTCTCGGTCGTGCGGGGCTGGGTGAGACGACCTCAAGGCAGAAGAGGCCACCTGTTCCCTCGATGCGGTCGTCGAAGCGGAAATCCGCAACAGCTCGCGCCCCGGCAGCCAAGCGCACACGCGCCGCCAGCGTTAACCTTCGGACTTCCTGGTAAACAAAAGGTAAATTCGGTCGACGCAGGGTGCGTTTTTACGTGCCCGCTGAAGGCTTTGCCCGGTAACGTTAGCAATTTGGTAACAAATTGATTCCGCTGCCCCTGAGGTAAGCCCTAATCGGCGCTACTTTTGCGCGCGCCGCTCAGCCAGCACAATCTGGTCCCGCAGGAAGTCGACAAAATCGATACCCTGCGCCTTGAGCGCCTTCGGATAGAGCGAGGCCTTGGTCAGCCCCGGCAAGGTGTTGGTTTCCAGATAAATCGGTCCGTTCTCTGAGACGATGAAATCGGTGCGGGAATAGCCGGAGCATGACAGCGCCCGGTGGGCCCGCAGCGCCAGGTCCATAAGCGCCGTGCTGATTTCCGGCGAAAAGCGGCCCGGGCAGATCTCCTGGGTCGACTTGAGCAGATACTTGGCGGTGTAGTCGAAGCCGCCGCTTGCCGGAACGATTTCGATCGGCGGCAGCGAAAACACCGAGCCGTCCGAGTGCTCGAGCACGCCGCAGGTCGCTTCCACGCCGGCGATCAACGGCTCGATCAGATATTCCTCGAACTTCGCGGCATTGTGGACGGCGACGAAGTCCTGCTTCGAATTGACGTAGATCAGGCCATAGCTCGAACCATCGCGCGCGGGCTTTGCGATCAGCTTGCCGTATTCGGCGAACGCCGCCTCGATCTCTTCCAGCATGACGCCCGCGGGCGACTTCACGCCCGCAATCGCCGCAAAGCGTTTTGCCGCGACCTTGTCGAAGGCAAGATGTGACGAAGCCGAGCCGGAGCCCGTAAACGCAAGCTTGCGCATCTCGCACATCGCCTGCAATTCGCCGTTCTCCGTGGCGCCGCCGTGCAGGCCGAGCACCAGCAGGCGGTTTTCGGACTTGGCCCTGTCAAGCGCCGCTTCGATGCGCCCGAGGCTGGGCGTGACGGCCTTGAAGGGGTCCTCGAACGGCCGTGAGTGCTGCAGAAGTGCAGCCGACGGCGTTTCATGGACGGTGTCGTCGACGTCCCAGAACCACAGATCGGCCTCGGGCAGCGCCGAATGCAACGCCTGGGCGGTTGCCACCGACACCAGGCGCTCTTTGTTCGTGCCGCCGAAAAGAATGGTGATCCGCATCCGTTCGTTCTTTCGCCTGCAACCGCTTCTACAAACCGCGAGATTCCGGGTTCGCTCGCTTCGCGAGCGCCCCGGAATGGCGGTTAGGTTGGAACCCCGATCCGCTTGATTTCCCAATGTAGCTCAATTCCGCAATTTTCCTTCACCCGCGCGCGAATCGTTTCGCCGAGGGTTTCGATATCATGGCCGGTCGCCTCCCCGGTATTGATCAGGAAATTGCAGTGCATTTCCGACACCTGCGCGCCGCCGACCCGCAGGCCACGGCAGCCGGCAGCATCGATCAGCTTCCAGGCGCTCTCGCCCGGCGGGTTCTTGAAGGTGGACCCGCCGGTCTTTTCGCGGATCGGCTGCGCGGTCTCGCGATGGGTTTGCACCTCGTTCATCCGCGCGCGGATCACATCAGCCGCGGCGATCGCCCCACGAAAACGCGCAGAGGTGAAAATGATGGAAGGGTCGACGCCCGCGTTGCGGTAGACGAATTTCATCTCCGCATTGGTGAACGTATGCTTCCTGCCGTCGCGGCCGACTCCCGTGGCCTTGATCAGGACATCCTTGGTCTCCGCGCCATTGGCGCCGGCGTTCATCCGAAGCGCGCCGCCGATGGTGCCGGGAATGCCGAAGAAAAATTCGAGCCCGCTGATATTGGCCGCCGCCGCCGTCTCGGCCACGCGCTTGTCGAGCGCGGCGGCGCCGGCGCTCACGGTATCGCCCTCCGTGCTGGTTTCGCCGAAACCGCGCGGCGCCAGGCGGATGACGACGCCCGGCATCCCGCCATCGCGCACGATCAGGTTGGAGCCGACGCCGACGACATAGACCGGAAGCCCGGCCGCAAGACGCTCAAGGAAATAGGCCAGGTCATCTTCGTCCACCGGCGTGAACAGCACCTGCGCCGGCCCGCCCACCCGAAACCAGGTCAGTTCGGCCAGCGACTGGTTCGCCAGCAGCCGCCCGCGCAACTTCGGCATCGCGGCTTTGAGGTCGGGCGTGATGTCGGGGAAGGTCATGCTTATCGGTCACAGCATTTAATTTCGTCATGGCCCGGCCATGACGAACCTGGAAGTTGTGCGGGCAAACCCATCACCCCAGCGCCTTCAATTCGCCGGGCAGTGCATAGGCCCATTGCGTGATATTGCCGGCGCCGAGACAGACGACGAGGTCGCCGCGGCCGGCGATGCGGTGGACCACTTTGGCGAGCTCGGCGGAGCCCTGCAGCGGGATCACCTCGCGATGGCCGTGTGCGCGCAGGCCCAGCACGAAATGGTCGCGGTCGATCCCCTCAATCGGCGCCTCGCCGGCCGGATATACCTCGGCCACGACGACGGTGTCGGCGTCGTTGAAGCAGGTGCAAAATTCCTCGAACAGCGATTGCAGGCGGGTGAAGCGATGTGGTTGCACCACGGCGATGATCTTTCCATGGGTGGATTCGCGCGCCGCCCTCAACACCGCCGCGATTTCGACGGGGTGATGGCCGTAGTCGTCGATCACGGTGATGCCGTTCCACTCGCCGGTTCTGGTGAAGCGCCGCTTCACGCCGCCGAAGCCCGCGATCGCCTTTCGGATCGTATCGTCGGCCAGACCGAGTTCATGGGCGACCGCGATCGCGGCGGTGGCGTTCAGCGCATTGTGCCGTCCCGGCATCGGCAGATGAATATCCTTGATCTCATGCACGGCATCCGTCTTGCGATCGCGGAATGCGACCTTGAAATTCGAGCCGCCTCCCATCGGCGCGAGATCGACCAGCCGCGCATCGGCCTGCGGATTTTCGCCATAGGTGATGATGCGGCGGTCCTCGATCTTGCCGACCAGGCTCTGCACCACGGGATGGTCGATGCACATCACGGCGAAACCATAAAACGGCACGTTCTCGACGAAATTGCGGAACGCGTCCTGCACGGCCTCGAACGTCTTGAAATGATCGAGGTGTTCGGGGTCGACATTGGTGACGATGGCAACGTCGGCCGGCAGCTTGAGGAAGGTGCCGTCGCTTTCGTCGGCTTCGACCACCATCCATTCGCCCGCCCCCAGGCGCGCGTTGGTGCCGTAGGCATTGATGATGCCGCCATTGATCACGGTCGGATCGAGATCGCCGGCGTCGAGCAAGGCCGCGACCATCGAAGTCGTGGTGGTCTTGCCATGGGTGCCGGCGATCGCGACGCAGCTTTTCAGCCGCATCAACTCGGCCAGCATTTCGGCGCGGCGCACCACCGGGATGCGCTGGGCGCGCGCCGCCAACAGTTCGGGATTGTCGCGCCTGATCGCGGTGGACACCACCAGCACATCGGCGCCTGCGACATTCTCGGCCTTGTGACCGACGGTGATCGCGATGCCCTTGTCGCGCAACCGATTGACATTGGCGCTCTCGGAAACGTCCGAGCCCTGCACCGTATAGCCGAGATTGCTCAAGACCTCGGCGATGCCGCTCATCCCAATACCGCCGATCCCGACGAAGTGAATGGGTCCGATTTCGCGCGGCAGTCTCATGGGCGTTCTCGCATGTTCCCGTTGTGCCCGGGCATAAGCGCCAAGCGTGTCTTGGCGCTAGACGTCCCGGGCATCCACGAATCTGTCCCACTTCATGCAAGACGTGGATGGCCGGGACAAGCCCGGCCATGCCGCCAGAATAGCCGAATTCGAAGTTCCCTGGCCTAAATTCCCGCCACTTTCATCACCAGATCGGCCATCCGCCGGGCGGCATCCAGCCGGCCCACGGTGCGCGCGGCGGCCGCCATCGCGGTCAGCCTCGCGGGCTCGGCCGCAAGTGCCGAGATTTCCGCCGCCAAACGGTCGCAGGTAAATTCGGTTTGCGGGATCCGCAACGCGCCGCCTACTTCCGCCAGCACGCCGGCGTTGGCGTACTGGTCCTGATCGATCGATCCCGGCAGCGGCACCAGGATTGACGGGCGGCCAATTGCGGCGAGTTCGGCGACCGTGCCGGCGCCGGAGCGCGAGACCACGAGATGATGTGACGCCAGCTTCGCCGGCAGGTCACCAAAGAAGGGCGCCAGTTCCGCGTTGATCTTGAGCCGGTCGTAGACCGCGCGCACGCGCGCCATGTCTTCTTCGCGCACCTGCTGGGTGAGAATCAGCCGATTCCACAATGCGGGTTCAAGACGCTCGATCGCGCCGGGCACGATATCGGCCATCACCCGCGCGCCCTGGCTGCCGCCGACCACCAGCAAGCGAAACGGCCCCGCCGGACCGGGCGCGTCATATTTCACCGCGGCCGCAGCCAGAATGGCGGGGCGCATCGGCGTGCCGACGGTCGTCGTCTTGGCAGCCAGCGCCGGATCGCGATCGAGCACGCCCGGAAGCGATGTCGCGATCGCACTGACGCGGCCCGACAGGAACCGGTTGGCGCGGCCGAGCACTGCATTGGAGTCATGGATGATGCCGGGGACGCCGGCCAACCTGGCGGCCAATAGCGGCGGCAGTGTCGGATAGCCGCCGAAGCCGACGACGGCGGCAGGCTTCAGCTTGCGCATTAAATTGAGCGCCACGGCCGTGCCGGCAGCGAGCATGACGCCGGTATAGGCCAGCGACCATGCCGTGCGGCCACGCACGGTCTCGCTCGGCACCACATCGATCATGTCCTTTGAGAACAACCCGCTGTAACGCAGCGCGCGGGAGTCGGTGGCAAGACGCACGCGCAGGCCGCGCTTCATCAGCTCGACGGCCAGCGCTTCGGCGGGGAACAGATGGCCGCCGGTGCCGCCTGCGGCCAGCAAAATCAGGGGTGGATTATTCATCGATTTGATCGTCGCAAATTTTGACCGCCTTTGCGAGCGCGTTAGCGTCAAATCAGGCGTAGCCGTGCGCGGCGCTGGCGTTCATCGATTCCAGCTCAGTTCGCGGCCGTTGCCGCGTCAGCGCCAGCATCATGCCGACGCCGTAAGCCAGCGAAACCATCGACGAGCCGCCATAGGAGATGAACGGCAATGTCATGCCCTTGGCCGGGATCAGCTGCAGATTGACCGACATGTTGATCGCGGCCTGCACGCCGAACAAAATCGCCAGTCCCGAGGCTGCAAAGCGCGCGAAGATATCCTCGGTCGCATAGGCGCGCGACAATGCCCGGATCACGACAAAGGCGAACAGCGCGAGCAGCACCAGACAAAGGATGATGCCGAATTCCTCGGCCGCGACCGCGAACACGAAATCGGTGTGGCTGTCCGGCAGGCTGCGCTTGGCGATGCCTTCGCCGGGCCCTAACCCAAACCAGCCGCCGTTCGAAAAGGCCTCCATGGCGGTATCGACCTGAAAGGTGTCGCCGGAAGCGGGATTCATGAAGCGCTTGATGCGGCCGGCGACGTGCGGCACCAACAGATAAGCGCCGAACAGCCCGGCGCCCGCGGCGCCCGCAAGTCCAAGCACCCAGATCATCCGCATGCCGGCGATGAAGAACAAGGCGCCCCACACCATCAGGATCAGCATGGTCTGGCCGAAATCAGGTTCCATGACCAACAGCGAGACCAGCATCATCAGCAGGATCAGCGCCATCGAGGTCGCGGGCATTTCCGGCCGCCGCGTCGATTCCGCAAACAGCCATGCGGCCAGCACCACGAAGGCGGGCTTGGCGGATTCGGAAGCCTGGATGTTGACGCCCATCAGGGTGATCCAGCGCCGCGAGCCCTTCACTTCGGGTCCCAACAGCAGCGTCGCCAGGATCAGAAGCATGCTGACGGCAAACACGATCAGTGCCGTGCGCCTGATCTGCCGCGGCGACAGGAACGACACGCCGATCAGCACGATAAAGGAAGGCAGCAGAAACATAACGTGGCGGTTGAAGAAGTGAAACGGGTCGAGCCCGATCCGGGTCGCCACCGGCGGACTCGCCGCCAGGGACAGGATGATGCCGCCCAGGATCAGCGCTAAGATCGCCGCAAGCTGCAGGCGATCGACCGTCCACCACCAATCGCTGAGGGGGTTGCGCTGTTCGCGGGAGAGCATGGGCGTTCCAAAGGCGAAGGGTATCGCCCATTGGTCGCCCAGGTTGGTTTCTAGGGGGTTAACGGAATGATTTCTTTTGTGGCTGGAGCTCTCTCCATTCGTCATGCCCGGCCTTGTGCCGGGTATCCACGTCTTAACAGTGCGACAGCAAGAAGGACGTGGATGGCCGGGACGAGCCCGGCCATGACGGGACTAGTCACACCACCGGCTTGACGCCGGGGAGCGCGACGACAAGATCGCGGAAGGCGGTGCCGCGGATCTCGAAATTGCGGTACTGGTCGAACGAGGCGCACGCTGGCGACAGCAGCACCACGGGGTCGGTGAGCCGTGAAGCTTCTGCATCGCGCGCGGCATTCGCCACCGCGACATCGAGGCTCTGCGAAATCTCGTGCGGCACGCTTGTCCCGAGCGTGGCGGCGAATTCCTGCGCGGCCTCGCCGATCAGATAGGCTTTGCGGATGCGCGGGAAATATTCGGCAAGGCTCGTGATGCCGCCGAGCTTCGGTTTTCCCCCGGCGATCCAGAAAATATCGGCGAACGATGACAGCGCGTGCGCGGCCGCATCCGCATTGGTGCCCTTGGAGTCGTTGACGAACAGCACGTTGCCGCGGCGGCCCACCTGTTCCATCCGGTGCGCGAGACCGGGAAAGCTGCGCAAAGCACCCTGGAGGACGCCGGTCGAAATCCCGAGCGCCAGCGCGCAGGCCGACGCGCACGCCGCATTCTGCGCATTGTGCAAGCCGCGCAGCGAACCGATGCCGCCGATCCGCGCGACCTCGCTGCGCGCGCCACCGGAGGCGCGCCAGATGGTTTCGTGATCGACATAAACGCCGTCGGGCCGCGGATTTCTCACGGAGACGCGGACCACTTGTTTACCCGATTGCTCGATCCGGTCGGCGGTGTTGCGGCTCCATCCATCATCGACGCCGACGATCGCGGTGCCCAGCGGCTGGACGCCGGCGACCAGGCGCTCCTTCACGGCCGCATAATGATCGAGCGTGCCATGGCGGTCGATGTGGTCTTCGCTGACATTGAGCAGGATGCCGACGCTCGGATCGAGGCTCGGGGTCAGATCGATCTGGTACGACGACATCTCGATGACGTGGACACGTCCCTTGCGCGGCGCCTCCAGCGACAGGATCGCGGTGCCGATGTTGCCGCCCATCTGGGTATCGTAACCGGCAACCCGGGTCAGATGCGCAACCAACGCCGTGGTGGTCGATTTGCCGTTGGTGCCAGTGATGGCGACGAACGGCGCGTCCGGCGCATGACGGCGTCGTTCGCGGCAAAACAGCTCGATGTCGCCGATCACCTCGACGCCGGCCTCTCGCGCCTTGAGAACCGTCCAGTGCGGGGCGGGATGCGTCAGCGGCGCACCGGGCGTCAGCACCAAAGCTGCGAAATGCGCCCACGACACTGTTCGCAAATCCGCCGTGACAAAACCGGCCTTCGCTGCCTCGGCAAGTTTTTCCACGCCATCGTCGCCGGCAATCACTTCGGCCCCGCCAGCCTTCAAGGCGTGGCAGCTCGCCAAGCCGGAGCCGCCAAGGCCGAACACCGCGACTGTCTTGCCCGCGAAGGAGGTGATGGGGATCATGGTTTGTCATCGGTCATTCCGGGACGTGCCAACGGGTCGGCGCTATGCGCCGCCCGATGACAAGCTCCGCACGAACCCGGAATCTCGAGATTCCGGCCTCCGGAATGACAATGGAGAATATGTAAAAGCATCACCGCAGCTTCAGCGTGGAGAGGCCGGCCAGCGCCAGCATCACCGAGATGATCCAGAACCGGATCACGATCTGCGGCTCGGTCCAGCCCAGTTGCTCGAAATGGTGGTGGATCGGCGCCATCCTGAAGATGCGCTTTCCGGTGAGTTTAAACGACGTCACCTGCACAATCACCGAGACCGCCTCCAGCACGAACAATCCGCCGATCACGGCCAGCACGATCTCGTGTTTGACCGCGACCGCGATCGAGCCGAGCATGCCGCCGAGCGCGAGCGAACCGGTATCGCCCATGAAGATCGATGCCGGCGGCGCGTTGAACCAGAGGAATCCGAGGCCGGCGCCGAGCACCGCACCACAGAGCACCGCGAGTTCGCCGGTGCCGGCGACGTAGTTGATCTGAAGATAGTCCGAGAACACGGCGTTGCCGGCGAGGTAGGAAATCATGCCGAAGCTCGCGGCTGCGATCATCACCGGCACGATGGCAAGCCCGTCGAGGCCGTCGGTCAGATTGACCGCGTTGCCGGCGCCGACAATGATGAAGGCGCCGAACATCACGAAGAACCAGCCGAAGTTCAACGCAACGTCCTTGAAGAACGGAATCACCAGCGAGGTCGAGAACGGATCGCGTCCGAGCCGTACCAGCGCATAGCACGCGGCAAGCGCAATCAGCGCCTCGATCGCGAGCCGGATGCGCCCGGCAAAGCCGCTATGGCTCTGCTTGGTCACTTTCAGATAATCGTCGTAGAAGCCGACGAAGCCGAAGCCGAGCGTGACGGCGAGGACGATCCAGACATAGGGATTGAGCGGATTGGCCCACAGCAGGGTCGCGACCACGAGCCCCGACAAGATCATCAGCCCGCCCATCGTCGGCGTGCCCTTCTTGGTGACCAGATGCGATTGCGGACCGTCGGTGCGGATCGGCTGTCCCTTGCCCTGGCGAAGCCGCAGGTGATCGATGATCCAGGGGCCGAACAGGAACACGAACAAGGCGCCGGTCACCATCGCCCCGCCGGTGCGAAACGTGATGTAGCGAAACACATTCAGGAAACTATGCAACCCGCCCAGGCCGGGAACGGTATTGGATAGGTCGATCAGCCAGTAAAACATTCAATCCGCCCTATACCGCGGCTTCGTCGAGCGCGGCCTTGCCGGGAAAGCGCTTTTCAAGCGCGTTGACTATCGTCTTCATCTTCGAGCCGAGTGAGCCCTTGACCATGATCGCGTCGCCAGCGCGAATGGCGGCGACAGCCTGCGCTTCGAGATTCGCCGCGCTATCGGCATAGCCGCCCTTCTTGCCGGTGGAAAGAGCGTCCCAGAGGTTGCGCATCAGCGGACCGCAACAATACACCAAATCGATATGATTGGCCTTGATGGCCTCATTCAGGCCGCGATGCAGTCCGGCGCTGGTCGGACCGAGTTCGAGCATGTCGCCGAGCACCGCGATACGCCGGCCGTGCGGGCCGACTGCGGCAGCGCCGAGCACGCTCAGCGCGGCGGCCATCGATGCCGGGTTGGCGTTGTAGCTTTCGTCGATCAAGGTGGCCTCGCCGCTGGCAACCTCGAGCGTGCGCCGGACGCCGCGGCCCGCCGCCGGCTCGATCTGCGACAGCGACAGGGAGGCCAGCGCCAAATCTGCGCCCGCAAGCGAGGCGGCAGCCAGCACCGCCAGCGAGTTCATCGCCACGTGACGGCCGGGCATGCCGAGCTTGTAAGTGACTTCATGCCCGAGGATATTGGCGTGCACCGCCGAACAGGCGGCATGCAGCGAAACATCAAGCAGCCGCGCATCCGATTTTCGGTCGGCGCCGAACGTGACGATGCGCGAGATGCCAAGTTTTTTCGCGCGGCGCTGCAGTCGTGCGAACTGCGCATTGTCGCGGTTGAGCACCACGGCGCCGCCGGGCTCCAGCCCCTCGAAGATTTCCGCCTTGGCGTCGGCAATCGCCGCGATGCCGTTGAAAAACTCCAGATGCACCGGCTCGACCGTGGTGATGATCGCAACCTGCGGCCGCACCATCTTCACCAACGGTTCGATTTCGCCTGGATGATTCATGCCGATTTCGAACACCGCAAACCGCGCCGTGGCCGGGCAGCGTGCCAGCGACAGCGGCACGCCCCAATGATTGTTGAACGACGCCATCGAGGCGTGGGTCTGCCCTTGCGCACCCAGCACGCGCCGCAGCGCCTCCTTGGTGGAGGTCTTGCCGACCGAGCCGGTGACGGCGATCACCTGCGCATCCAGGCGCTCGCGCGCGGCATGTGCGAGATCGACTAGACCGCCGAGCACGTCATCCACCACCAGCAGCGGCGCGCCGGGCGCGAACTTGTCGCGCTGGGCTCTCTCGACCACCGCAAGCGCTGCCCCCGCCTTCAGGGCGGCGGCGACGAAATCATGGCCGTCATGGACGGCGCCCTTGATCGCAAAATAGGCGTCACCCGGAACGATAGTGCGGCTGTCGATGGAAAGACCGGTCACCGCTTCCGGCAATACGCCGCCAGCTTGCGCGCGCATCGCCGCCGCCATCGCAGCCCCTGTCCACAACGCCATCGCGCTCATGCGACCCTCGGTGCAAGCGCGGATGCAACCGCATCATGGTCGCTGAACGGCAGCACGCGGTCGCCGACAATCTGCCCGGTCTCGTGGCCCTTGCCGGCGATCAGGAGCGCATCACCCGTCTGCAGGCTGGCGATCGCGGTCCGGATCGCCTCGGCGCGGTCGCCGATCTCCGCGGCGCCCGCGGCAGTGGCCAGGATCGCCGCGCGGATGGCGTGCGGATTTTCGCTGCGGGGATTGTCGTCGGTGACAATGACATGATCGGCGTTCGCGGCAGCGATCGCGCCCATCAGGGGTCGTTTGCCGGCATCGCGGTCGCCGCCGGCGCCGAACACCACGACGAGACGGCGCCTGGCGTAAGGCCGCAACGCCTGCAGGGCCTTCGCGAGCGCATCGGGCTTATGGGCATAATCGACGAAGATCGGCGCATCGTTGTGTTCGCCGACCCGCTCGAGCCGGCCCTTGGCGCCCTCGAGATGTTGGAGTGCCGAAAATACCTCGTCCGGCTCACTCCCGGTGCCGATGGCAAGACCTGCGGCGACAAGCGCGTTCTCGATCTGGAATTCACCGACCAGCGGCAGGCGGATCGAATGATTCCGTCCGCAATGTTGCAGCTCAAGCCTCTGCGCGAAGCCGTCGATGCCGGCCGAGACCACGCGAATGCCCTCGCCTGCGCCATCACCCCTGCTGCCGACCGTCATGAGCCGCAATTTCTTCGCCCGCGCGGCGTCAATGACTTCTTGCGAACGATCGTGATCGGCCGAGATCACCGCCGCGCCTTCTGCGGCGACAAGATCGCGAAACAGGCGAAGCTTGGCGGCAAGATAATGCGCAACGTCGGCGTGGTAATCCATGTGATCGCGCGACAGGTTGGTGAAACCGCCGGCGGCAATCCGCACGCCATCCAGCCGATACTGATCGAGCCCGTGCGATGAAGCTTCAAAGGCGAGATGGGTGACGCCCTCGCGCGCGATTTCGTCGAGCTGCCGATGCAATGCAATCGGATCCGGCGTCGTCAGCGAGCCGTAGACGGTGCGCTTCGGCGAAACCAGGCCGATGGTCCCGATACTTGCCGCCGCATCGCCGAGCCGTTGCCAAATCTGCCGCGCGAATGCAGCGACCGAGGTCTTGCCGCTGGTGCCGGTGACGGCGGCGATGGTCGCCGGCTGCCGGGGAAAAACTTTCGCAGCCGCGAGCGCCAATGCGCGTCGCGGATTGGGCGTGGTGACGAACGGCACGCGGCGCTCGCCCGGCGGCGGATGGTCGCCCGCTACCGCGACCGCACCGGATGCAATCGCCGAATCGATGAAGCGCGTGCCATCGGTCTTGAGACCTGAGAGCGCGAAGAACAGATCGCCCGGCTTGACCGCGCGGCTGTCCGACGCAAGCCCCGTGACCTCGGTCGCATCCGCGACCCCGGTCGCATCTGCTTGCGGGTCGATCGTGACGTCGTCGCTGAAGAGGTCGCGGAGTCTCATGGTCTTCCAGTCCGGCCGGCGCACCGCTTTTTCGGAAATCCGTGGGGCACCCTTTGCCACAAACTCGCTGCAACCGGTACAGGCACTTGGGCCTAGCGGCACTGCGCTACCGCCTTACTGTGTTCCCCGTGATGCCGCAAGAATAAGGCGGTCGGACGGCGGCAGATCGAAGCGCGGCTCGATGCCCAGAAGGGGCGCAATGCGGGCGATCACATTGCCGCCGGTCGGCACCGCGTTCCAGCCGGACGTGATGAATCCGAAGGTTTCCTTCAGCGGCTGGGGCTCATCGAGCATGATCAGGAGCTGGTAGCGCGGATTGTCGGCGGGCACGATCGCGGTGAAGGCGTTGAGCACCCGCTTCCTGGCGTAGTGGCCGTTGATGACCTTCTCGGCGGTGCCGGTCTTGCCGCCGATGTAATAGCCCTTGACGTCGGCCTTCTTCGCGGTTCCGACCTCGGCATTCAGCCGCATCAGGAACCTCATCTTCTCGGAGGTTTCGGGCTTGATCACCCGCCTGGCGACGGCCATGGCCTCCTCCTCGGTGCGCTTGAGGAAGGTCGGCGGGATCAAATAGCCGCCGTTCACCAGGGCGTCGATGCCCATCACCGCCTGCAGCGGCGCCACCGCGATGCCGTGCCCAAAGGCGATCGTCACCGTGTTCAGCTCGGCCCAGTGTTTCGGCACGAGGGGAGACGCACTTTCCGGCAATTCGGTGCGCAGCCTGTCGAGCTGTCCGAGCTTGCGCAGGAATGCCTTGTGCGCCTCGACGCCCTGCGACAGCGCGATCCGCGCCGCGCCGACATTGGATGAATAGTAAAACACCTCTTTCATGTTGATCATGCGCCCGAGCGCATGATCGTCGTGGATCGTGAACTTGCCATAGTGCAGAGGGCCGCGCGCATCCCACATCGAGTTGAGATCGACCTTGCCGGAATCCAGCGCCATCGCCAGCGTGAAGGCCTTGAAGGTCGAACCCATCTCGTAGACGCCGGTCGTCAAACGATTGATGCGGTCGGGGTCGTGCGCCTCCTTCGGATTGTTGGGATCGAAATCCGGCACCGACACCATCGCCACGATTTCGCCGGTCCTGACGTTGGAGACGAGGCCGGAGGCCGCCCTGGCGTGGAATTTCTCCTTGGCCTTGAGCAGTTCGTCGCGCAATGCATGTTCGACGCGCAGGTCGACCGACAATTCCACCGGCCGCTGCAGCCGGTCGGTGGCAAAGCCCGCGCGATGCAGATCGGCCAGACCGTTGGTGTCGAGCCATTTCTCCATTCCGGCGATGCCCTGGTTGTCGATGTTGACGAGACCGATCAGGTGGGCGACTTCATTGCCGGTGGGATAGACGCGCTTGTTCTCGCGCAGGAAACCGATGCCGGGAATGCCGAGGCGGTGAATTTCCTGCTGCTGCAGCGGCGATATTTCGCGCTTGAGCCACACAAAACCCTTTCGTCCCGAAAGCCGCTCCCGCACTTCGCCCGTATCCAGGTCCGGCAAGGTCGCGGTGAGAAGCTCGATCGCCTCGTCCTTGTCGATGATGCGCCGGGGCTCGCCGAACAGGCTCGGCGCCTTGACGTCGGTGGCGAGAATCTCGCCGTTGCGATCGACGATATCCGGCCGCGCGGTCGCAATCGCGTCCTGCGCGGCGGTGCGGCGCGCGCCGTGACTGTCGCTGCCGGTCGCGAACATCACCAGCCGACCGCCGATCACGGCGTAGATCGCTACGAACGCCAGCATAGCAAGCCCTACCCGGGCGCGCGCCTTCGCGGCGCGATCGACGTTGCGTCCATACAGGAGGCCGCGGACAAGCCGCTGCCGCCATGGTTCGCCCGACCTGACCCTGGTCGACGCCCGGCCTCTCATCGCTGATCCCCCGCCGGCGGCACCGAACCCGTGACCGTGGCGGCGTCGGCAGCCGCATCGATGGTCTGGAGCATCGTGCCGATCGGGTCGGGGTCCCCCGGCTTGACGAAGCTCGGCGGCCGCTCGGGCAGGTTCTTCAGCGAATCATATTGTGTGGCGTTAAGCGGCTTGAGCGGCAAATGGCGTTCGGCCAGACCCTGCAGCCGCAGCGGCGCGTCAAGCCTGGTCCATTCCGCGCGCAGCACCGCAATGGCGTCGCGCTGCTCGCGGATTTCCGCATGCAGCCGAAGCACGCGCTCGGTGCGAGCGGTCGATTCCATCTTGATCCGGTAGACATAGGCAGCGGCAAATACCAGCACGCCGATCACGAGGAGATGGAGGAGCCGCATTGGTCAGCCTCCCCTCATCACGGCATCGAGGGTCGGCCACGCCGGCAATGAAGCGGCGGCGTGCGCGGAGGCCATGGTGCGCTCGGCGGCGCGCAGTTTGGCGGAGCGCGCGCGCGGATTGGCGGAAATCTCCTCGCCATCTGCGCTCACCGGACGCTTGGTCAGGATGACAAAACTTGGCGGCAGTTGCGCGATTTCCGGCTGATGCCGCGATCCGCCGCCGGCCGTGGCGCGCTCGGCGAGGAAATTCTTGACGATGCGGTCTTCCAGCGAATGAAACGACACCACCACGAGCCGGCCGCCCGGCTTCAGCACGTTTTCCGCCGCCGAAAGCGCCAGATGCAATTCATCGAGTTCCTGGTTGACGAAGATGCGCAAGCCCTGAAACGTCCGCGTCGCCGCATGAATGTCACCGGGCCTGGATCGCACGACCTTGGCGACGATATCGGCGAGCGCCCGCGTGGTCGTAATCGGCGTTTCCTTTCGCGCGGCAACGATGGCCCGCGCAACACCGCGCGAGTGGCGCTCTTCGCCGAAGATATAGATGATATTGGCGAGATCGGCTTCCGATGCTTTCGCGATCACGTCGGCCGCGGTCGGGCCATCATGCCCCATCCGCATGTCGAGCGGGCCGTCGTTGCGAAACGAGAAGCCGCGCCCGGCCTCATCGAGCTGCATCGAGGACACGCCGACATCCATCACGACGCCGTCGACCGACGAGAGGCCCTGGGCTGCGCAAATCTCGGCGAGATTGGAGAACCGGTCCTCGACCAGCGTCAGCCGGCCGGCCGATTGGTCGACGAGATCGAAACCGCCCGCGATCGCCGAGCGGTCACGGTCGATCCCGACGACGCGGGCCCCCCTGGTATCGAGGATGGCCCGGCTGTAACCGCCAGCCCCAAAGGTAGCATCGACATAGACGCCGTCCTCGCGCGGGTCCAACAGCGCCACGGCCTGGCGGCCAAGAACCGGGATGTGTCTTGACGCCGACGGAGCTGGGCCAGACGGATTCATGCCGACCCTCCCCGCGAAATCCGGGTGAAACTGCGGAAATCGAAGGCGAAGGTGCCCATTGCGCCTCAAAAGCTTGCGTTTCGCCTGGCGTGCCGATGGGATTTGGTGGCTCGCCATCGGATTTCGAGCGTGAAAGAACACCGCCCGTGTCCGGAATCCGACGTTCGCCACACCTTGCGGCCCCCTCTTGAGCGAACCTGCGATTCGAAAGGACACTGGAAACCTATGAGTCTAGCGCCGTTCTTCGATGTGAAGCTCCTGATCCGGACCCGGGGCACCCCGTGCAGGAACTTCAAATCGGCGGCGCTAACCGTTCCCAAACCGGGCCCGGCTCTTCACCACTCAGTAACGGCCGTTAGCGTTAAGAAAGCGTTGACGATCCGCTTTCCGGATTGATGCGCTTTTGATCTCCCGGCTTGGGCGGCCGCATCCGCAGTCATCCACAGGTATCGCTCACCAAGTGATGCGTTCCGCACACACTTGCCCAAAATACACAGCGACGGCCGGTTATTGATTGCGCCGACGGCTTCATGAAGGAATAGTGACATGGTCCATTTTGAAAACGCAGTATTGCCGTTCTCCTGCCCGGTTTGAGCAATCCTATGCCGCTCGGTTCGTTCGCATCCGTTGGTACTGATTCGAAGCGTCGCGCCGTCCCGCTGCCCCGGCCTATCGCGAACATGAAGACCTTCTCTCCCGACTCCTCGATCGCCTCGGACGTCATCCCTTCGGCGAATTACGGCGAACGGAACCTGGGCCGCCTGCCCGACATGATCCTGCTGCACTACACCGGCATGCCTGATGTGGAGGGCGCCATCGCGCAACTCTGCACGCCTGGCACCGATGTCTCCGCGCATTACATCGTTCTGGAGGACGGCCGCATCGTGCAATGCGTTCCGGAAGCCAAGCGCGCCTGGCACGCCGGCGTGGCCTCGTGGGCGGGCGAAGAAGACATCAATTCCTGCTCGATCGGCGTCGAGATCGTCAACCGCGGTCATGACTGGGGCTATCCGGAATTTCCGCTGCGCCAGATCGCCGCCGTGATCGCGCTGTGCCGCGGCATCATGCTCCGCCGCAACGTGCCGTCCCATCGCGTGCTGGCGCATTCCGATGTCGCCCCCTCCCGCAAGAAAGACCCCGGCGAGAAGTTTCCCTGGCATTCGCTGGCCAATTCAGGCGTCGGCCATTGGGTGCAACCGGCGCCGGTCGTGCGCGGCGAATCCCTCAAATTGGGCACCATCAGCGAGAGCGTCCGCGATCTGCAGCAGGCGCTCGCCAGATATGGCTACGCCATCCCCAGATCCGGAAAATACGACGGGGCGACCATGGAAGTGGTCACCGCCTTCCAGCGCCACTTTCGTCCCGCCCGCGTCGACGGCGTCGCCGACCACTCGACGCTGATCACGCTGCAATCGCTGCTGGCGAGCCTGCCGGCCAAAGCCGTGGCGGTCGCGGCAAGGTAGCCTCACTTCGCCGGAGCGAGGCTCGCGATCGGCGCGAGCAACTTGGGCTTCTATCGCGCCGGGACCCGAGAGGCGCGCGCCATGGCGGATGGCCGGGATTGTTGCCGACGGGACGCTAGCGGAAAGTTTGCGGGTGCTGATGGCAGAGACAGTGCTGCCCGGATTAAGCCTCGCCGCCTATGCCCGCGAACGGCTCGCCGCCGCGAGTTCTGCCAGTCGCCGCGCGTAAAGCCGCCGTAGCGGCTCCAGCTGTGTGGCGGCGCTCGCCGCGAGATAGGCCTCGCGCGCCGCATCGTGCCGGCCGAGCCGGCGCAACAGATCGGCGCGGACAGCGGGGAGCAACTGGTAGCCATCGAGCCCGCCGCGAGCCTGGATCGCCTCGGTCAGGTCGAGCGCGCGTGCCGGTCCATCCACCATCGAGATCGCGGCCGCGTGGTTGAGCTCGATCACCGGCGATGGGCTGATCCGCAGCAGCACTTCGTAAAGGCCCGCGATCTGCTTCCAGTCGGTATCCTTATAGTTCGGCGCGCGTGCATGAAGCGCTGCGATCGCCGCCTGCACCGCGTAAGCCTCGGGCCGGCCCGGCAGACTCAGCGCGTCCTCCACGAGCTTCAGGCCTTCGGCGATCTGGCCTTGATCCCACAGACTGCGGTCCTGCTCTTCGAGAAGCACGATGTCGCCGCCCGCGGTCTGGCGGCCTGCACGGCGCGCGTCATGCAGCAGCATCAAAGCGAGCAGACCCTTGACCTCGCCGCGTCGCGACATCAGCGCATCGAGCAGACGACCAAGCCGGATCGCCTCGCGCGCGAGATCCGGCCGCATCAGCTCCTCGCCCGAGGTGGCCGCATAGCCCTCGGTAAAGACGAGATAGATCACCGCGAGCACCCCGCGCAGCCGCGGCGCCAGCGCGTCGCGCTCGGGCACCTCGTAGGGAATGCCGGCGAGCCGGATTTTCTGCTTGGCGCGAACGAGACGCTGACTCATCGCCTCCTCGCTCACCAGAAAGGCACGCGCCACTTGCGCCGTAGTCAGCCCGCAGACCGTGCGCAGCGTCAGCGCGACCTGGACCTCAGCGGCAAAGGAAGGGTGACAGCAGGTGAAAATCAGCCGCAGCATGTCGTCGTCGAGCACCGCGTCGCCTTCCTCCGGCGAGGCTTCGGCGTTGAGCAGCAACTCGTGCGTCAGCTCTCCCTGCTTGCCGCGAAACGCGATCTGCCGGCGGACCCGGTCGATCGCCTTGTTGCGTCCGACATCGACCAGCCACGCCCGCGGATTGGATGGCAGCTCGGCGGCGGGCCAGCGTTCCAGCGCAACCGCAAAGGCTTCCTGCAACGCATCTTCGGCAAGATCGAAATCGCCGACGAGGCGGATCAGCGTGGCCAGCGCCCGCCCCGCCTCGTCTCGGAATATCTTGTCGATTTCGCTGGGGATCATTGAGGATACTGCTCTGGGAACGTCGTTCCGGGATGGTCCGAAAGGACCAGACCCGGAACCTCGAGGTTCCGGGTTCGTCCTCCGGACGTCCTGGAATGACGGCTTCACTGTCAGTCGTAAACCATGACCGGCCTGACCTCGATCGAACCCGTCTTGGCACCGGGAATGCGCGCCGCAATGGCAAGCGCTGTGTCAAGATCCTTGGCGTCGACCAGATAGTAGCCGCCAAGTTGCTCGCGCGTCTCCGCGAAGGGGCCATCGGTGGTCAATGTCTTGCCCTCGCGAACCCGCACGGTGGTTGCGGTCGTTGTCGGCTGCAGCCCGTCGCCTGCCTTGAAATGGCCGCTCTGGACGATGGACTGGGTGAATGCGCCGTAGTCCGCCATCATTTGCTTTCGTTCGGCCGGGCCCAATTTGCCGAGTTCGGCTTCGTTCCGATAGATCATCAGCAGATACTGCATCGCGCTACTCCTCTTGATCGGCTTGATCGCCGACACCCGGTCGAACGGGCCAGCCGCAAAACGACACCTTCAGGATAATTTATTTTAAGGACCGGCGCGGCCGTTATCGGCTTGACGCGGCCGTCCCGAGCCCCCATGCCTAGGGCGTCAGTCGGCCGGACGGCCGCTCCCGCTATGGCCGAAAGGCTGCGGGGGAGGAAAGTCCGGGCTCCATCGACATACGGTGCCGGATAACATCCGGCGGGGGCAACCCCAGGGAAAGTGCCACAGAGAACGAACCGCTTCCCCACCCCCCAAAAAGGGAGGGGCAGCAAGGGTGAAAAGGTGCGGTAAGAGCGCACCGCGGCTCCGGCAACGGAACCGGCATGGCAAACCACACCGGGAGCAAGACCGAATAGGGACGGCAACGCGGGCTGTTCGCGAAAGCGATAACGCCGCAGGGTCATGTCAGGCTCGCCGTCCGGGTAGGTTGCTCGAGGCAACGCGCAAACGTTGTCCCAGAGGAATGGCCGTCACGTATCGTCTCGCGCCAAGTGAGGCGATGCCCTACAGAACCCGGCTTACAGGCTGGCTGATGCCCTAACGTGTTTTCAAGCGAAGTGGACTTCCGGTTCGCGTGAAGAAAACGCGTCTTGATAGACCAAAATGAGGGGTTCGGCGCAACACGCCGGACCCCTCGCCATGTTATGCCCATTTTTATTT
>Ga0210405_10000598_pt1 | contig 46978 bp, 35 predicted proteins | sample IncBWH11MmetaG_FD_155492 | JGI IMG/M metagenome (GOLD analysis project Ga0210405, IMG submission 155492) | Forest soil microbial communities from Barre Woods Harvard Forest LTER site, Petersham, Massachusetts, United States - Inc-BW-H-11-M | ecosystem: Environmental > Terrestrial > Soil >... | reverse complement strand
GTTCGCGAGCGCTTGCTGATTCTGCCCATCATCGGCGTGATCGACCCGCAGCGCGCCCGGCAATTGACGGAACAACTCCTGCGGGGAATCCGAACCAACCGCGCGAAAGTCGTGGTGATCGATATCACTGGTGTGGCGGCCATGGACGTCACGGTGGCGAACCACTTGGTGCAAACGGTAGAAGCTTCGCGGCTCCTTGGCGCGACGGTCATCGTCACGGGCCTTTCGCCGGAGATTGCGCAGACCTTGGTGACGATTGGCGTCGATCTTGGCAAGATGAACACGGTGGGCGACCTGCAAGGCGGCATCGAGCAGGCCGAAAGACTGCTGGGATACAAAGTGGTGACGCTAGCCGAGCCACGCTAGGCAAAGGGGAGGAAGGGCCACGTGGAAGTCCCGATTCTCAAGCAGGGAGAGGTCCTCATCGCAACCTTTCAGGCCGCTCTCTCGGACGCGGACCTCAACCACCTGCGCATGGGTTTAGTGCAGCAAGTTGTTAAGTTTCGTTCCCGAGCGGTTATCGTCGATGTTACCGCGATGGACGTGATGGACTCGTTTGCCTCGCGGACCCTGCGAGAGATCGCGCACATGATCCGGCTTCGCGGGGCAGAAACAGTAATCGTGGGGATCCAGCCGGAAGTGGCCTTTGCCATGGTTCAGCTGGGGTTGACATTGGAAGGCGTTGCGACGGCGCTGGACCTGGAGGAAGGCCTGGCGTATTTGACTCAAAAATTCAAGAACCCAGACTGAGAGAGAAACTGTGAGGGCTGGAGAAATCCGGGTGGCCATCAACTCGGACCAAGATATCGTGACAGCCCGTCAGAAAGGCCGAGCTCTCGCAATCGAACTTGGTTTTTCCACGGGAGACGCCACCCTCATCGCCACTTCGATTTCCGAACTTGCGCGCAACATTGTGTCCTACGCTCGCAGAGGCGAAATCACCCTGAAAATAGTCCATGCCTCGAGCCGCCAGGGCATCCTGATCATCGCTTCCGATGACGGGCCGGGAATCCGGGACATCCGCCAAGCTATGCGCGACGGTTTTTCGACATCGGGAAGCCTCGGACTCGGACTGCCAGGAGTGCGCCGGCTGATGGACGATTTTGAAATTGCATCCGAACCGGGCCGGGGGACAATCGTGAAGGTGAGGAAGTGGAAACAATAAACGTGCCGCTGGTGGAGTATGGCGTGGCGAAGTTCGTTCTCCCTGGCCAGGGTGAATCGGGCGATCAACATTTGGTTCGCTGCGGGGGAAATGGAATTTTGATCGCTGCGATAGACGGGATCGGGCACGGAGAAGAAGCAGCCCATGCGGCCAAGGCGGCGGTATCCGTTCTCAAAGCGGGTGCGGATGAGCCAGCGATCTCCCTCGTACAGCGCTGCCATGAGGAGCTCCGCTCGACGCGCGGCGTGGTACTCAGTCTTGCCTACATTGACCCGGAGCATGGCATGATGACCTGGCTCGGTGTTGGAAATGTTCAAGGAGTTTTGATGCGCGCTGGCTGCAAGCAGGGAACAGGCCAGGAGGTGCTGCTCTTGCGTGCTGGTGTTGTAGGTTCGCAATTGCCCGCGCTGCAGGCTGCGGTGCTCCCCATTGCGAAAGGGGATACGCTGGTTTTTGTTACGGATGGGATTCGAGGTGAATTTGCCGAAGGTCTTTCCGCCCTGGAATCTCCGCAACGAGCCGCGGACAAGATACTGAAACAGTATTGTCGCGGAAATGATGACGCGCTCGTTTTAGTGGTACGGCTAACCGGGGTTCGCGCATGAAGACCGCAACGAAACGGAAGACGAAGTCGCCACCAACTTTTGAAGAAGAATATCGTTCGGCGTTAGCTGAATACGCCCAGCGTGGTGGCGAGGCTGCATTGGGCCGCGCCTACGAGCTTGGGCGGCGCGCCATTACTGACAAAAAGAGCCTCATAGAAATCGCTTCCCTGCATCATCAGGTTCTCCACGCGATGTTGGCCGATGCTCAGGGAGCGTCGCGCCATCAGGAATTGCTGACAGCTGCTGCCGATTTCCTGGCAGAGGTTCTCTCCCCTTATGAAATGGCGCACCGTGGAGTTCAGGATGCGATCGCGGCGCTGCGGCAGCTGAATGAGATACTTGAGGAAGAGATCAAGCGCATTGCTTACGCCGTGCATGACGAGGCCGGACAGCTTCTGGTGGCCGTGCACCTCGCGCTCGCAGACGTCGCGCGCGAATTGCCGCAACATCAAAAAGCAGAGGTTGGGCGGATTGAAGAATTGCTCAATCAGGTTGAAAAACAGTTGCGACGGTATTCCCATGAACTTCGGCCAACGGTCTTGGATGACCTTGGCTGGATTCCGGCGATCCGTTTCTTGGCGGAAGGAGTCTCAAAGCGCGCCAATCTCTCCATTCAGATCAAAACGACAATTGCGGGCAGGCTGCGTGGTCCTACTGAAATAGCCCTCTATCGCATCGTTCAGGAAGCGCTGACCAACGCTGCGAAACATGCGAAGGCGCGCCGAGTATGGATTCGGATCGGCCGAAAAAATCACATATTTTGTTGCTCCATCGAAGACGATGGCGTGGGCTTTGATGTCAGGGCAGTCGAGTCGGACTGCAAGCGCAGAGGCCTGGGCCTGATCGGCATGCAGGAACGCTTGAACGCGATCGGAGGAACTCTCTCGATCAAGTCAGCTCCCGGACGGGGAACTAAACTTTTGATCCAGCTTGCAACGGAGAATTCGAATGCCAATTCGCATCGTGCTCGCTGATGACCATGTCCTTGTACGCCAGAGCCTGAAGACCTTGCTGGAGCGTGAAGGATTTCAAGTCGTCGCGGAAGCTTCCGACGGGCAGGAGGCCGTTCGCCATGCAGCGTCGCTCCAGCCCGATATCGCCGTAATGGATATCAGCATGCCGATTCTGAACGGGCTAAATGCCGCAAGGGAAATGAGTCGTTCTATTCCAAAGACCAAGGTCATTCTCCTCACCCAACATGATGAAGGCCAGTACATTTCCGAAGCATTGGACGCAGGTGTGAAGGGCTATGTGCTGAAAAATCAGGTTGCCAGCGATTTGCTGGATGCCATCCGCCAGGTTTCTCGTGGCCAGGTTTATTTGAGCCCCGGCGTCTCGAGTGGTGTGATGGAGGCGTACCACTCCAAGTCGGAGAAATCCAAAAATTCATTGACGTTGCGAGAGCGGCAAGTGCTCCAGTTGATTGCCGAGGGAAAATCCACCAAAGACGTGGCGTCATTACTGGGGATCAGCGTGAAAACAGCGGAATCTCACCGCACGCGGCTGATGAACAAGCTGGATATTCATGAGACGGCAAGCTTGGTGCGCTATGCAGTTCGCCAAGGCATGGTAGAGCCGTGATCTGAGGCTTGCCGAAGAGATTTCCCGCAAGGAATAATGAATCCGGAGAAATGTTTCCGCGCAAGTTGAGAATGGGTGCCACCGGGCGACGCAAGTAACTCCAAAGAGATCAGGCGAAGTCGAGTTCGAGTTCGTCGATGTAGCACCAGCCCCAGGTTTCGCCGGGTTCGAGGGATTTCATGATGGGGTGTTTGGTTTTATGGAAATGCTTGGTGGCGTGCTTGTTTTTGGAGGAGTCGCAGCAGCCGACGTGGCCGCACTCGAGGCAGAGGCGCAGGTGGACCCAGGTGTCGCCCATCTTGAGGCACTCTTCGCAGCCTTGAGTGTGCGGCTTGACGGGGCGAATCAGACCGAGATGCGTACAAGCAACCATAACTTTTCCTCCCTTAGGTAGCGGCTAAATAGCGGTGCACGAAAGTAACGGCCATGGCGCCTTCGCCGACAGCCGACGCGCAGCGCTTGACGGAACCGTGGCGGACGTCGCCTGCGGCGAAGAGGCCGGGCATGCTGGTTTCCAAGTAAAAAGGTGCACGTTGGAGTGGCCAGTTCTGCAGGTTGTGGCCGTTCTGTGAGAGATCGGGGCCGGTGACGAGGTAGCCCTCAGAGTCGCGCGCGATGCCGGCTTCCTTGGCCCACTCCGTGTGCGGCACGCCGCCCAAACACAGGAAGAGCCAGTGCGTGTCACAGGTACGCTGTTGGCCGGTTTTGTTGTTGGTGAGAGTGATCGCACGCAAAACAGAATCACCGTGGAGAGCAGTGACCTCGGTGTGTGTGAGAACCTCGACCTGGGGAGCGGCATAGATGCGATCGACGAGATATTGGGAAAGTGTCTGTTTCAACGAAGGACCGCGGACGACGATGGTTACCTTGCGGGCATATCGGGCGAAGTGCATGACGGCTTGTCCCGCAGAGTTGCCGCCTCCGACGACGAAGACGTGCTCGCTGCCGCAGAGAGCCGCTTCGCTGGCGCCAGCGCCGTAGTAGACACCGGCTCCGAGAAGGCTCTCTTCATTGGGAAGATTCAGCCGACGATACCGGACGCCAGTGGCGCAGATGGTAGCGTGGGCAACAATTTTAGTGCCGTCGGCGAGGTAGCCTGTACCCTTGCCCGGTGTGAACTCACCGCGAACGCCTTCGCGCAGGATGAGAATTTCCGCGCCGAAGCGGCAGGCTTGCTCGCGCGCGGCTTTGGCAAGGTCGGCTCCACTGATACCTTCCGGAAAGCCCAAATAGTTTTCGATCCTCGAACTGGTGCCTGCCTGGCCGCCAACAACCGAGCGTTCGATTAACACCGTTCGCAGGCCCTCGGATGCGCCATAGACGGCAGCGCTCAGGCCCGCAGGCCCCGCGCCGTAGATGGCGAGATCGTACTCCGAGCGGGACGGATCACGGAGCCAGCCGAGTTTTTCGGCCAGCTGGCGGATGGTAGGGCACTCCAGGCGAGTGCCGTCGGAGAAGAGGCAGATGGGGAGCCGTGGATCGTTGAAATTGTCCACCCCAAGCTCGCGAGCTTCTTCGTCGCTCTTGAGTTCCACGAATTCAAACGGAACATCGCCGCGATAAAGGAAGTCACGAATCGCATAAGCCCGGGCCGAGGCGGCCTTTCCAAAGACTTTCACGATGGGTAGATGGGATTGCGGTTCTTCGGCCATGTCTTCTGGAAGAGAATATCATTCCTCGAAGGATGTTACCTAAGGTGCGGTTGCACGGTCTTCTGTCATGTCCAGATTACGCCGAGCGCCATCGGCAAGCCTGGCGCGGGGCCAAGGTAGGACCACGCTCGGAAAGAATCCGAGCCACCCGTAGAGGCGTAGGCAAACAATGTTCCCAATTCGACAAGGGAATCTGTTATTGAGATGAGTACAAATCGCGCTACAGGGCTTGTTTCCTAGCGTCGGGGAAACTAGTGTAGAAGGAAGCGTGAGGAGGGGTAGGAACCTCCACCGACAAATATGAGTCCCGAGACACGAGGCGGGGCGCGGGCGTTTGTCCGCAGCCTCAACATCCTGCTGAAATTCGCGCGTCTGTACGAGTTTGGTCACGCGAAAACGGCGCAGCAGTTTGAGACTACGTGGAAGGAACTGCGCGGGGCATTGGATGACAGCGCGGGCAGCGGCGTGCTGCTGGGCGCTTCGGGGACGCAAATTCTTCTAGATGGCGTGCCGCTGGGATCGGCGGCGGGTGAACGCAGCTTCGCGCAACTCCTGATTACTTCCGGTATCGCCAGCATTCACTTTTCACCGACACTCACACAACCGCAATTCGCGCGATTCGTGCGCGCGTTTCCGAGCGGAAATGCGAAACCGTCTTCGTTGGCGGAGCAGTTGAAGTCCGCGCTGGCGGGAGAAACCAGCATCAAGGTCAATGAGATCCGCTACGTCGCAGAGGATTCCTCGGTTGCGGGAATCAAGGTGGCGGCGCAACTGACGCAGAAGGTGCTCGGCGCGCAGGGAGACAAATTTAAGGATTTCTTCGAAGATCCTAATAAGCTGTTGCAGATGATTCTGGCGGCGGAGAGTTCGCGCGGCGGAGGCGGCGGTGGCAGCGGAGCGGGCGGACCTGGACACGGTTCGGGAGGCCAGGGACCTGGCTTCGGCTTAGGCGGCGGAGGCACTGGAGGCAGCGGCTCGGGTGGAAGTGGCACCGGCGGCAGTGGTGGTTCGGGCGCGCCTGGAACGGGTACGGGCAGCGGCTCCAGCCTATGGGAACCGAGCGGCGGCGGCCAAGGCGGCGGTGGAGGATTGGGTACGGGCGGGCTGGGAACGGGCGGAAGTGGTAGCGGTGGTGTCGGTGGGGGAGGAGCCGGCGGACCAGGCTTCGGTGGTGGAAGCGGCGCCGGCGGTGGGAGTGGCACGGGTACCGGAACTGGCAGTGGTGGAACGGGAGTAGGTGGTGGTTCTGGAACCGGAGGTGGTCCAGGCTCCGGCGGCGGAACCGGGGGCGGCGGTGGTATAGGGGCTGGCGGTGGCATTGGAGGTCGCGGAGGAGAGGCGAACCCGCCCGGCAAATGGCGTACGGCTTCGGCGATGTTGCGCGACACAATGACGGGCGGACCTGGCGGAGTGTCATCAAGCGTTCTTGGTGGAGCAGGAGCGGCCGAGGGCGGCGGAGGGTTCTCCGTTGCGGAAGAAGACGTTCGTTCGATGCTGGGACTCTTCGCTCAATTGGGCAAGTCGCGCAAGGATCCTGAATCACGGCTGGATGTTCCGACGTTTCAATCGCGCCTGAGTGCCATGCCGGTGCGCGCGCAATACACGCTGCAGCAAGCGCTCGCGGGACTGGCCGCGCAAGCGCCCGATGCCAAGCCGGACAAGCCGATGCTGCTGAAACTGGCGGAACATGTGGCGATTCGCTTCGCGCTGGATAGTTATGAAAAAGGCGAGCTGCGCGTCAACGCAGTGAAGCAGTTGCTCGACCGCATGAACACAGAAATTGAAGCGCTGCGCAAGATTCTCTCCACGCAGGAAGAGATGATGGCGCACGCGGGACTCTCCGTTCAGTCGTACACGGAGCTGCTGGATCAGGAATTCTGGGAGCAGGTGCCGGAAGAGAATAAGAAGGAAGTGTTGACGTCGGACGAATCCTGGTGCGTACCGCCGCGGAACGTGCGCGCGTTTCTGGAAGACATGCTGCGGCGCGGGGAACTCAAGACGGTCAATGAAATTCTGATGAAGTACGCGTCCTGCATCGGGCTGGAAGCGCCGGAAGCGCGGCGCACCACGGCCATCGGACTATCGGACCTGGGCGAACTGTATGGCAGCGGCGACGGCAGCGCCTTGATGGACGCCATCCGGCGACTGGGCAATCAGTTGGCGATCGAACGCGAACCGGAATTGCAAACGCTGATCAGCGCCGCCTTTGTGCGCTTGAGCCAGGAAGCAGCTTCGAAACGCTGTTACCCCGCGATCCAGCAGGCCTTGGCATCCCTCGACAGCGTGGAGACGCAACGGCCAGGATCGACGCAGAGCCTGCGGCCGCGCATCGGTGCTGAAGAACGGTTGCCGGAATTTATTGAGGAAGCGTTGCGGAGCGGGCACATCGCGGATGGCATGTCGGAAATCCTTGGATTAATGCCCAAGGCCACGCTGCATTATGCGACCAACCGTTTCGCGCATTGCGGATTCCGTGAAGATTGCGAACTGCTTTGCGACGTCGTCCGTGGGTTGGGCGAGGACGCGACGCAACGGCTGGTGGAGACTTTGCAAACCGCTCCCGCAGGGGAGGCCGCCGAGGTCGTTGGATTGCTGAGCCAGCTTTCGCCGGAGAGTGTGGAGAAGATCCTGCCACTGCGATTGTCGCAGTGGCCGCGTTCCGCGCACGACCGTACGGTGCGGCAGCTTTCGGCGACGCCGGCAGAGCAGCGGACCAGATTGCTGGTCGCGCTCTATGATTCGCTGGACGTAATGATCCGCCCGCTGGCCATCGATGAGATGGGCATGAGCGGGGAAGGCTCGTGCATCCCCAAGCTCATCGAACTGGCGCAGAACGATGAGACGCCGGGATTCACGCGAATCAAAGCGGTCGAAGCGCTGGGTCGATTGCGCGCTTCGGGTGCCAGCGCCTTGTTGCAGCACATTCTGGACGCGCGGCAAGTGTGGCGCTGGGTCTATCCGAACGAATTGAGGATAGCGGCGGGCCAGGCTCTGATTCGCGTCGATCCATCGGTGGGCATGGAAAAGGTTGCCGCCAGCGGCATTGACCGGAAAGAGCTGACTCTGGAGCCCGCGGATCCCGAAGCGAACGCGTCGGTCATCCGGCAGAGGCGGTATGCGCGCTTGAAACTTTCGCGCAACATTGTTGTGGTGACTACGAATTTGCGCGAAAACTTCCGGCTGTCGATTCCCGAGATGAATCTGGGCGGCGGAATCGGTTCTGGAGAGCGCCATCTGGCGCCGGGGTCGCTGTTGACATTGAAATTCACGCAAGGCGTGCGCCACATTAAGGCGCAGGCGATTGTGCGCGGAGCCCGGCCGCAGGCCATGGCGTTCGAATTCGTGGAAATGGATCTGGATGAGCGCTACCGGCTGCGGAAACTGCTGCTGGAATTGGGTGGCCTGCCGATGGTTGCGCAGGTAACCAATCGAACGCGTCGCCGCGGGCGCGTGGCGATCGCCAAGAACTAGCTTTTAGACTATTCAAATCACGCGCGATGCGCGTGAAACCCCTCCCACCTGTCCTTCCTCAGGGCGTACCCGTCCGCTCGTTCAGTGTGTCCACCCGGCCTATAGGAGTCTTGACCGCGCGGACACATGGGACCTCTGTACCATTGCGGGGTACGGTCGCTGGCCCTACGGTACTAGACAGGGAGTCCTATTCGGACCTACGCGGCATGGAATGAAAGCAGATCCAAAAACAACGGCAGCACGCGCTTTCGTAAGAAGCCTGAACATCTTGTTGAAGTTCGCGCGCCTGTACGGCTACGAACACGCCCGTACGATCGAACAGCTGCAAATCGCGGGACAGGAATTGCATACCGCCATCCCGCCCGGATCGGAAGGCGGACTTCTCCTAGGCGCGACGGGTGCGCAGCTTTTGCTCGATGGCGTGCCGCTGGAAGGCGCGCCTGCTGAAAAGCAATTTGCACAGTTACTCTCCGCCGCGGGGCTGGCTAGCGTGCAGTTCTTCTCCTCTGTGACTGGGGAAGAGCTGTGGCGCTTCGTGCGCGCGTTTCCTACCGGCAAGGCCAAACCCGCCGAACTGGCGATGCAGTTGAAGGTTGCTTTGACCGGTGCGCAGGGAATCCGCATCAATGAGATTTGCTTTGTGGCTACGGACTCGCGGCTGAAGGAAGCGAGCATGGCCGCGCAGTTGGCGGTCGCATCGCTCGGCAAGGACCAGGACAAGTTCACGGACTTAATGAACGATCCGCACAAACTGCTGGAATTGATTGCCGCTGCCCAGGGTGCCAAGGGTGACGGAACTGCGGGAACGGGAACGAGTGGACCAGGGACCGGAGGAGTTGGGCCAGGATTTGGCGGCCCAGGAGGCGGAGGAGCGGGCGCCCTGGGTCCGGGTGGTGGGCCGGGCCTCGCTGGAACCGGCGGAGGGGGATCAGGGGTGAGTTGGCCGAGTGGCGGCGGACCTGGGAGTGGACCTGGAGGCGGAGGCCCTGGGCCTGGTGGACCGGGTGGTGGAGGCTCGGGGACTGGCGGAACCGGCGGCGGTGGGGGAACGGGGTTTGGCGTTCCGGGTGGGGGGGGCTCTGGACCTGGCGGGCCTGGCGGGGATGGAACGGGAGTCGGCGGACCTGGTGGCCCAGGCGGCGGCGCGCCGGGGACTGGCACGTGGACCGCAGCTGACGGTAACGGCGGCGCGACACTTGTTTCCGGTGTCGTTGCCGGTCTCGCTGGCGGAGGACCTGCCGGGCGCGGTGAACCAACCGAAGAAGAGCTTCTTGGAATTCTCGGTGCACTGACGAGTTTCGGAAACATCACCGCTGGGCAAGGCGGCGTAGGTGCGGCGGTCGCATTCCAGGACCAGGTGTCACAATTGCCGGGCCGCGCCCAAGACACATTGAAGCAGGCGCTCGCGGCTTTGGCGGCACAAGCGCCGGACACGAAGCCGGATGAGTCCGTCCTCGTGCAGTTGGCGGAGCACCTGGCGATTCGTTTCGCCATCGAGCGCTTCGAAAAGGGCGAAGTCAAAGTCAACGCGGTCCGGCAGATGCTCGACCGGATGAATCAGGAGATCGAGAATCTCCGGAAAATTCTTGGCGCGCACGAAGACAAGATGAGCGACGCCGGGCTGCTCGTCGAATCGCACCGCGAAATTCTGGACCGGCAATTCTGGGCGGCGGTGCCGGAAAGCGGGAAGCGCGCGGTACTGCTTTCGGGAGAGGCCTGGTGCATTCCGCCTCGCAACGTGCAGTCCTATGTCGGCGAACTCATCGAGCAGGGAAATATCGAGGAGGCCATCAGCATTCTTCAGAACTACGCGGCTTGCGCGGACAGCGAAGAGGCGGATGCGCGCAAGAAAACCGCGGTTGGACTTTCCGAAATGGCGGAGCTCTACGCCAAGGCCGATCCGAAACTTTTGAGCGAAGCGCTGCGCCATCTAGGGCTGCGCCTCAATGTGGAACAGGACAGCGAGCTGCAAGGACTGGTCAGCGGTGCCTTCGTCCGCTTGAGCCAGGAAGCTGCTACCAGCCGCTGTTTCCCCGCGATGGAGCAGGCGCTGGATCTGGTTCTCGGCGTGGAAAGCCAGAGGCCGGGAGTTGGACGAAGTCTGCGCAACAAGATGGGAATCGAGGAGCGCATCCCGGAGTTTGTGGACGAAGCCCTGCGCGCGCGGCAGGTGGCTGCCGGCCTGACGAATGTTCTGCGGCAATTGCCGCAAACCACCATGGAACAGTTGGCGACTCGTTTCAATCGCTGCAGTCTGCGCGATGACGCCGAGCACATTGCGAATCTGGCGGCAGATCTTGGCGAAGAGACAATCCAATATCTCCGCAGCACCGTGCGCGGCGGGCCGATCGCGGAAGCGGTGGAGATGGCCGGCCTGCTGAGCAAGCTCGATCCCGAATCGATCATGGTTTATCTGCCCGTGCGGATGAAGGATTTTCCCCGGACTTCGCAAGACCGCGTGATCCGGCAGATTTCGGCGAGCGGCGCGCCGCGGCGCTGCCAGATTTTGCTGGAATTGCTGGACCATGTGGACCCGCTGGTGATGCCGCTGGTGATCGATGAAATTGGCGTGGCGGCGGACCGCGATGCGCTTGGCAAGCTCCTGACCATCGCCGATGGAGATATCCCTTCCGGCGCCAGTCCCTTTCTGCGCGTGAAAGCCATTGAAGCGCTGGGCAGAATCAATGCGCCGGAGTCCATGAGCACCCTCAAGCGGATTCTTGAGTCGAAAAAAATGTTTGGCTGGCAGCATCCTCAGGAATTGCGGATCGCGGCGTTCCAGTCGATGGAAAAGCTGGAACCAGGATGGGCGGTAAATTATTTGCCGAAGAGCGGGATCGAGCACGAAGACCTGGCGCTGGCTCCGCTGGCCATTCCCTCGGTATCGAAATTTGTGCGGCATCGCCGGCACACGCGCGTGCGGCTAAAGAAAACCGTCCGTGCGGTGTGCACCAACCTCAAAGAGGGCTGCTCCATGGAGATCAAGACCGCCAGCCTGACTGGCGGCGTTGCCACCCTCAGCCGGCACCTGACGCCAGGGACGCAGGTGCAGTTGAGGTTGCAGGTTGGGCTGAGAAACCTGCAGGCTACCGCGCTCATGCGCGACTCCCGCGCACAGGACATGGCCTTCGAGATCGTGGATATGAACCTCGACGAGCGCAGCAAATACCGCCGCATGCTGGCGGGAAATCTCTCCGCTGGTTCTAGCAAACCGGGCCTTACGGAAAGTGATCCGATTCCCGCTCAAGTAGAAACTCTGGCTTCCCGCTAGCCTTCTTCGTTGCGCGGCTTCACATCTCTTGTAGCGGCCGCTTTCTGAAGCGGGCATTCTTTGGCTTTGGAGTGCGGCGGCTTGACGCCGCTTCTCCGCACGAAGCTTGCTTCGGCTCTTCTTCTCATCGACCCCGCCCTGGCGGGCCACTCGTTTGCCCCGAGCTTGAGGGGCCACCGTTTCTCCGGCCCGGTTTTTTTTGCATTTCCCTCTTAACAAACCAGGTATTTTTCTGGTATGGTATTCTCTGTGGAATAGTTACGCCTCGACCACCGTCGGGGCGTTTCTGTTTTTGGGCCCGCCCTATCCCAGGATTGTTATCCCCTCTGTGCTCTTTGTGCCGCGGCACTCTGTGTTCTCTGTGTTATGTCTTTTCGGAAAGGTCGCCCACCCGGATCTCCTTATAGGGGCACCCGCCGTGGCGGGCTGCGCCTTCTTGACGGTCCGATCGTAACTTTAACTGCTTCTGAACACGCACGCGGGGACTCTAAGATGCCGCGGCATCGCCGGCGAGGGCTCGAACCGCCTTGGGCTGAGGACGCAGCAGCAAATAGAATGCGACGACGTGCGTGATCATCAGCACGGGCACGTAGATGATCGGGATCGCGTACGTGGCGCCCAACTGCCCCGCCAGCGCAGGAAGGCCAACCTGGGTGGCGTAGTAATAGTCGAGGATGAGGTCAATCGTCCCAACGAGATTGAAGGCGACGACGAAAAGCCAGAAGAGCGGCTACGCAACGGCCAGCACGCTTGAGATCGCGACGCGCGCGCGCGTTTCGAAGCGAGAGCTTTACGCGCTAGTTGGCAACAAACAGGAAACGCTGATCGCCTGCATCAGCGAGCGCGCCAAGCGACTGGACGTGCCCGCTAACCTGCCCGTGCTGCGCGATCGCGAGACCCTGGAGCAGGTGCTGGCTTCTTTCGGGACGAAGTTCGTCCGCGAGGTAAGCGATCCCGCGGTCATTGCGGTATTCCGGCTGGCGATCGCCGAGGCGGTCCAGGCCCCCGAAGTGGCGCGTGCGCTCAACTCTATAGGACGCGAGGCAAGCCGCGCCGCCCTGCGTAAAATCATGGCCGAGGCCCAGGCGTCCGGACTGCTCACGGGCCGTCCTGCCGAACTTGCCGGGCAGTTCGCCGGGCTGCTCTGGCGCGATTTGCTGGTCAGCCTGCTGCTCGGCGTCGCCGAGCGACCGAACTCCCGCGAAATCGCGGGACGTGCCCGCGGCGCCGCAGCCGCTTTCCTGCAACTTCATCCGCTACCGAATGACGCGCCACCCTGAAGTTACGTTTTAACGCGGCCCCCGAACGCTCTCCCGGCATCCGCGCTTTGTAGAGGCCGGGCTTCAGCCCGGCTCCTTTTCTAGTCACTCGCCACTGGGTGGGCTTCGGCGTTATATTGCGATCCTCGCAGGGTTGGCGGTGATATGCTGGTCGGCCTATTACTAGTTGGGTGAATCAGGAACCGCCATGACCAAGACAGCCGTCAGAGAGCAAATCACTCACCGCTGGTACACGCGTCCCGTACTCTTCGTTGCTGACGTGAACCGTGCACTTCGGTTCTACATCGACATGCTCGGCTTCGAGAAGCGTTGGCATGAGGGCGACGGCGCGGGCAAGGTCTGCCAAGTCCACCGCGCGGAATGCGAGATCATCCTTTGCGAGGATGCCACGCGAAGAGACAAGGCGCGCTTGTTCGTGGAACTGACCGTCGATGGACTCACCGCGCTTCGCCGTGAAATCGTCGAGCGCTCGGTTCCGACCGAGAAGTCCTGGTGGGGTTACGACGTGATCAAGATCGTCGATCCCGACGGAAATGAGTTGTTGTTTCCCGCGGCCGAGTAGTCCAAGCAGTGGCGTGCCGCGGGACTGTCCCCGATTTCCCGGATCTTCTTGTAGAGGCGCAGCACCGCTGCGCCCTTCTTAAACGTAGCGCCGCCCTTTAGGGCGGCATCTGGCCTCTTGTTTTTGGACCCGCCACGGCGCATCCGCGCTTTGTAGAGGCCGGGCTTCAGCCCGGCTCCTTGTCTTGCCACTCACCACTGCTGTATGGGCCGTTGGACAGACGGGAAGTTTCCCCTACTCTGAAAGTCTCCAATCACTAGGAGCCAAACGATCGCCATCACATGACATCAGAAAACGTCCCGTCTGTCCCCCGATTTCCAAAGCTATACTCTAGTTGCCTGGTTATGAGGCTATCGAAACTCACTCTCGTAGCTATCACCCTCGGAATCGGGATTGTCTGCACAAAAGCGCGTCCAGTCCCAGGTCTGTCTATCAAAGGTCTTGTCGACCCCGCCGATTTGATAATTGCGGGAAAAGTTCAACGCGTGAAACAAACAGGAACGGGCTCGATTGAATTGAACGGGTTTGATTATACGCGTGTGGACTTTCAAGCCGAGATGAGGGTCGATGAGACAATTAAGGGAGGGCCCGCCCCCCTCAGCTTCACCTTCAGCTATTCCACACGGGCCGTGGATAATGTGGGAAACGTGGCAGAAGGCGGTTTGACTCCCGACACCTACCGAGTAGTGTTCCTGAAAAGAACGGCAACAGGCTATGCGTACGTCAGCCCCTATTATCCGTCCATCCCGGCGGCCTCCAAATCTTGCGGGCCGAATTGGCAAGTGAAATTGGGCGAAGACGCATATCACAAAGTGTTGCGAAGGCTCTTAGACTCGTTGTGCGCGGATTCCACCTTCGAAGAAAAGCAGTCAGCTTTATTTGTGCTGAACTGGACTGAGGATTCCTCCGCCGCGCTGTTCCTGAAAGCCGCCCTGAGTCTTCCAAACGTCAAGACCAACCCGACCCTGAGAATGTCGATAGTTAGTGACCTTTTACACTGGAAAGACCTAAGTGTCTTGGCGCTCGCCGAAGAAGACCTATTCGACCAAACTGTGAGGTCGCCGTTTTTTCCGAAATCGAATTTGGTGCTAGCAATATCCGGTCTTGAACCGCAAATCTCAGTTCCTTTGCTCGCTCGCGTGCTGAAATTGCCAGAGCCTGAGGAGAGGGTTGCCGCGGCTCGCTTTCTGGAGCACACAAACTCTGAAACCGCTCTAGATATTCTGCTCTCTGCTTTGGCCGACCCCGACCGAGAGGTCCAGTTCGCGGTGATGCAATCGTTAGGAAATCTGACCGGACAACACTACTGGCGTCCGAATACGGGTACCACAGAGTCCGACCCCCACTGGATGTCCTGCCTCCAACATTGGCGGGAATTTGGAGAACAGCGGAAACGCGGACTGGACTAAGTCCCGATAGACGCGGTGATCGGAAACTGACTCACCGCCCCGATGTTGTGTTTCTTGGCGCTGGCGCATCCAACCAGTTAGAATGAAGTGTTTGCACCGGGCGCGTTGCACTGGCCCGTGCGGGCGAGCACGCACAAAACCGTTAGGAACCATCTATGGAAGCAGCACAAATACTCGACCGCGTTGTCGCTCGATTTATCGGCACCAAGCACGAGCGCGACGTCAAAAAATTGCAGCCCACCATCGCGGCCATGAATGCGCGCGAAGCGGAAGTGCGCGCGCTCTCGGACGCAGAGCTGAAGTCGCGCTTCATGGAGCTGCGTGCCCAGGTTCAGGAACAGCTGAAAGACGCCGACCCTGCTGAACCCACTTTTCGCGAGCTGATGCAGCAAGCCCTGGAGCCGGCCATCGTTCCGGCGTTTGCGCTGGTGCGCGAGGCGGGGCGCCGCTTCCTGAACATGCGGCATTTTGATGTGCAGCTCATCGGCGGCATCGTTCTGCACGAAGGCAAAATCGCGGAGATGAAAACGGGCGAAGGGAAAACGCTCGTGGCCACGCTTCCGGCGGTGCTGAACGCTCTTGCGGGGCGCGGTGTGCACATCGTCACCGTAAACGACTATCTCGCCCGCCGCGACGCGGAGTGGATGAGCCCGCTCTATCGCGCGTTGGGATTGAGCGTTGGCGTGATCGTGCACGATCTCGACGACGAACAGCGCCGCGCGGCTTACGGCGCGGACATCACTTACGGCACCAATAACGAATTCGGCTTCGACTACCTTCGCGACAATATGAAGTATGACCTGGCGCATTGCGTCCAGCGCGGGCACCACTTCGCCATCGTGGACGAAGTCGATTCCATCCTCATCGACGAAGCGCGTACCCCTTTGATCATTTCCGGTCCGTCGGAAGAATCCACCGACAAATATTTCCGCATCGACAAGATTATCCCCAAGCTGATCCAGGACATCGACTACACCGTTGACGAAAAGCACCGCACCGCCACGCTGACGGAAGAAGGCTTCAGCAAGTGCGAGCGGCTGCTGGGACTCGCCAATCTTTCCGATCCCGGTAACATCGCGTACCTGCATCACGTGAGTCAGGCGCTGCGTGCGCATGCGCTCTACAAAATCGACGTCGACTACGTTAACAAAGACGGCGAAATCATCATCGTGGATGAGTTTACCGGGCGCCAGATGCCCGGTCGCCGCTGGTCGGATGGCTTGCACCAGGCCGTGGAAGCCAAGGAAGGCGTCAAGATCGAGCGCGAAACTCAGACGCTCGCCACCATCACTTTCCAGAATTATTTCCGAATGTACAAAAAACTTTCCGGCATGACCGGTACGGCTTCGACGGAAGCGGGGGAGTTCAGCAAGATTTACAACCTGGAAGTCACGATTATCCCGACCAATCGCGAGCTGATTCGCAAAGAGTACCCCGACGTTGTTTACCGCACGGAAAGAGAAAAGTTTGAGGCCGTCGTCAACGGCATCCTGCAGGAAGACAATTCGCTGGCCAACGGTATCCGCCAGTTAAACGAGCGCGGACAACCCGTGCTGGTCGGCACGATTTCCATCGAGAAGTCCGAAGCTATCGCGGAATTGCTGAAAAAGAATCGCATCCCGCACGAGGTGCTGAACGCCAAGCAGCACGAGCGCGAATCGCGCATTGTCGCGCAGGCGGGGCGCAAAGGCGCGGTCACTGTTGCCACCAACATGGCCGGCCGCGGCACGGACATTCTCTTGGGCGGCAACCCCGAGCAGATGACACGCGACCATTTTCTGAAAAACAAGCTGGCCATGCCGTACGCCGCCGCGCCTGCGGTCATTCCCGCGGAACCTGCTCCCGGAGAGACTGCGCAGCCCATGGCGCCGATGGTGCTCTTCCAGAACGAAGGCAAAATCTTTCAGGTACCCGTCGACCAGTGGAAGCCGGTGTATGAAGGATTCGCCGAGCAGTGCAAGTCTGAGCACGACGAAGTTGTGGCGCTTGGTGGATTGCACATCCTTGGCACGGAACGCCATGAGGCGCGGCGCATCGACAACCAGTTGCGGGGGCGCGCGGGACGCCAGGGCGATCCCGGCTCTTCGCGATTTTTTCTTTCCCTCGAAGACGATCTGATGCGCATCTTTGGCGGCGAGCGCATCAAAGCGCTGATGTACCGTTTCGGGATGACCGAAGGCGTGCCCATCGAATCGAAGATGATTTCCAACCGCATCGAGAACGCGCAAAAATCGGTAGAAGCGCAGAATTTTGACGCGCGCAAACACCTTCTCGAATACGACGACGTGATGAACAAGCAGCGCGAAACGATTTATTCGATTCGTCGGTCCGCGCTGGAAGGAAAAGATCAGCGCGATTACGTCCTGGGCGTCTCCGAAGGAGTGGTGCTCGAACTTGTGGATACGTTCTGCCCGCGTGACCAGCATCCCGACCAGTGGAACACCACGCAGTTCCTCGCGGAGGCCAACGCGCAGTTTGGCGTGGACATGAAGGCCGCGGGCGCGGACCCCGCGACACTGAGCCACGAACAGCTTGCCGACGCGGCCGCCGAGATCGTTCGAAAGCGCTACGAGGAAAAAGAAACGCAGTTTGGCGCGGACCTCATGCGCTGGCTCGAGCGCCGCATCATTCTCGACGTGGTCGATTCGCAGTGGAAGGACCACCTGCTCTCGCTCGACCACCTGAAAGAGGGCATTGGCCTGCGCGGCTACGGGCAGAAAGATCCGCTCGTCGAATTCAAAAAGGAGGCGTTCATTCTTTTTGAAGACATGATGACGCGCATTGACAACGAAACGGTGCGCTACCTCTTCCACATTCAGGTGCAGCAGGGCGAGCAGCAGGGTTCGGGAGGCACGCCGCAAACTCCGTCCCCGCAACAGCCGCCTCGCCCCCGTGCCGCGGCGGCCAGCGCCGCCGCTCGCGCCGGCGAACCGGAGCATTTACCCGCCGTCGCGCGTGAAATCGAACGCCGCCAGCAGCGCCAGCAAAAAGATTTGCAATATCAAACCGGCCCGGCGCAAGCCGAAGCGCCCAAGCCAGTGCGCGCCGGCGCGAAAGTCGGCCGCAACGATCCTTGCCCTTGCGGTTCTGGCAAGAAATACAAGAAATGCCACGGCGCGAACGCCTGAGTAGGACAGACATTCCTGTCTGTCCAGCTTTGGCTGAAGCGACGACTAATGATTGATCGCGGTTGACGCAAAAGAGGACAGGCAAGAATGCCTGTCCTGCGACAAAGGACAAAAATGCCACCAGGTCCAGCTCCCATGCAGCAGCCCGAACGCCACCCGATTCCCGGCGTAAAAAATCTCGTCGCCGTCGCGAGCGGCAAAGGCGGCGTCGGCAAAACCACCGTTGCCGTGAACCTTGCGTTGGCGCTCGCGAAGCTTGGCCACAAGGTGGGCTTGCTCGACGCCGACGTCTACGGGCCGAACGTGCCCATCATGCTTGGCACCACACAGCAGCCGGAAGCCACGCAGGACAAGCACATCATCCCCGTGCAATCGCAGGGCGTGAAAATGATCTCCATGGGCTTGCTCAATCCCGGCGACAAACCCATGATCTGGCGCGGGCCGATGCTGCACAGCGTGATCACGCAGTTTCTGCGCAGCGTGGAATGGGGCGAGCTCGATTATCTGATTATCGATCTTCCGCCCGGCACGGGCGATGTGCAGTTGACGCTCATTCAAACCGTTGCCGTCACCGGCGCCGTCGTGGTCACCACGCCATCGACCGTCGCGCTCGCCGACGTCCGCAAAGCTATCGAAATGTTCCGGCAGGTGAATGTCGAAGTGCTCGGCGTGGTTGAGAACATGAGCTCGTTCGTCTGCCCGCACTGCAATCAGGCGATTGATATCTTCGGCCACGGCGAAGGAGCGAAAACCGCGCTCGCTTACGGCGTGCCCGTACTTGGCGAAATTGAAATCGATCCGCGCATTCGAATCGGCGGAGACACTGGCAAACCCGTCGCCGCGCTCGGCGAAGCAGGCGCAGGAGCGAAAAGCCTTTACGCCGTCGCGCGCGCTGTCACTGCGCGCCTCGCCGAAGTTGCCGGCACCACCGGCGGTCCTTCAATCCAAATCGACTGAAACTTTACGCTTCTTTTCTTTTGTGGAGCTTCTGGATTGCCGCGATCCTTGCAAGAAGACAATTCCGACAAAGGCATGCCGTCGCATCGGCGGGCATCGGGACTCGCGGCAGGTCCGCGCACCAGCAACCGCCTTCCGGCTTGCAAGTCATCGTCGCGCCGCACTTTGCACACTTGGTTTCCACAAAACGATAATGGCGCAGATGCCGCACGCCGTCCAGCGCCAGCCGTATTTACCGGCGCTGGTTCGACGGCGTAGTCGAACCCGGTTGGGTGGCGGGGGGTTCGGCGTAGCGCCTCAAGTAGCGCAGCAGGGGCGCGACCTCAAAGGGCATTTTCTCGCGAGGGGAATTGGGTGTTGCCGCGATGGTCTTCATCAGGGTGACGTGATCGGTGTAAGGATCGAGCTTCACGCGCGCTCCCAGCGGCAGGGCCGCAAGCTGGTCTTTGTTGTCCGGCTGGAGCGGTGGCGCGGCTTGCAGCAATTGCGCCGCGAAGTTCACGTGATTGCCCAGCCGCGGGCTGATCAACTGCTTCAAGGCCTTGGCTTGCGAATGCAGTTGCGCGAGGAACAGCCGGCGTTTTTCAGATTGCCTGCGTAGGGCGCTTTCTTGTCAGTTCTGTACGCGGGTGTTATCTTGCAATGTCAGGGAATGAAGCTCTTCTGGCGGGCGAGTGGCGTGTCGCGCCGTCTTATCTCTGGGCAAATCAAAGGGATAGCATGATTCGACCCTATCGCGGCAAGCGTCCGCAGATCGCGGCTTCGGCCTATATCGACTCCGCCGCCGTCATCATCGGCGACGTGGCCATCGGCGAGGATTCGAGCGTGTGGCCGTGCACGGTGATTCGCGGCGATGTGCACTACATTCGCATCGGCGAGCGCACCAATATTCAGGACGGCTCTATCTGCCACGTGATGCGCGACGAATGTCCGCTCGTTCTCGGCGATAACGTGACCGTCGGCCATTCCGTGACGCTGCATGGCTGCACCATCGAGTCGCGCTGCCTCGTCGGCATGGGCGCGATCATTCTGAACGGTGCGACGATCGGCGGCGGCAGCATCGTTGCCGCGGGCACGCTCGTCACGGAGCGCACTGTGATTCCTCCGGGCAGCCTGGTGATGGGTTCGCCGGGAAAAGTGAAGCGCCTGCTCACGGGGATCGATCAGGCATCCATCGACGCGTACGCCCAGCGCTACGTCGAGTACAAGAATATTTATCGCCAGGAGCCAGCCGAGTGAGCGAAGGCGCAGCCAAAAAAGAACAAAAGCCGCGCAAGTTTCAGGCGATCCGAGGCACGCGTGATTTGCTCTCGCCCGAGACCGCACTTTGGAATCGCGTTGAGCAAGCCGCTCACGAAGTTTTCGCAACGTTCGGCTTCGGCGAAATTCGCGTCCCCATCTTCGAACCAACACAATTGTTCGCTCGTGCTGTCGGCGGCGAAACCGACATCGTGTCAAAGGAAATGTACACGATGCCGGATCCAGAGACAGATCACATCTGTGGTCTCCAGCGTTCCTTGGCGGAATGGGCCATAGCGCCTGGAAACTTCGAAGATGCTGATTCATTCCAGGGCCTCACGGTCTCGCTTCTCGTTTTCATCGTGCGAGCACAACAGGAAAAGGTGCTTGGATTTGACTTCGAGGAAGTAGGCTTTGAGGCTGTAAGCGAAATGACCCTCGCAGCTGGGGAACTCAAAGACCTAATTTCCAAACATACTCAATCGGGCGACGCGAGCGCCTGGAACCTCGTCGCTGAACAAGTTCAGCGTATAAAGCTCGCCAACGATCGGCTCACGGTCGGTGAAGATATCTCCCTCCGCCCTGAAGCCACCGCTTCCGTGTGCCGAGCTTACATCGAGCACGGCATGAACAGCCTGCCACAGCCGGTGAAGCTGTACTACATGGGGCCGATGTTTCGGCGCGAGCGGCCCCAGAAGGGCCGCTACCGGCAGTTTTACCAGATTGGCGCGGAAGTGCTGGGCGGGAGCGACGCGCCGGCAATTGACGCCGAAGTGATCGAAATGGTCATGACGTTTTTCGACCAACTCGAATTGCAAGGTGTGCAGCTCGATCTCAATTCAATCGGCTGCCGCGAGTGTCGTCCAAAGTACGTCGAGCTGCTGCGCGCAGAGTTACTGAAAGTGAAGGACCAGCTCGGACCAGACAGCCAGCGGCGCATCGAGACGAATCCGCTGCGCGTGCTGGATTCGAAGCTGGAGAGCGAGCAGGGTATCATCGCCACATTGCCGCGCATCGCAGATCACCTCTGCGGGGACTGTGCGAAACACTACGCGGAGGTGAAACACCAGCTTCAGCTTCGCGGAGTTATTTACCGCGAAAACTGGCGGCTCGTCCGCGGGCTCGACTACTACATGCGCACGACGTTTGAAATTACGGCGCAGGGCCTCGGCTCGCAGGACGCCGTCTGCGGCGGTGGCCGCTACGATGGCCTCGTCGAATTGCTTGGTGGACCGCCCACCAAAGGCATCGGCTTCGCCATAGGCGAAGATCGCCTGATCTTGTCGCTGCAAGAGAGCGGGAAAATGCCCGCGCAGCAAGGCCGCGACATTTACATCGCCTGGATGGGAGAGAAGGCGCAGGCCACCGCCGTTCGCGCGGCGAAAGGCTTGCGCAAGGCTGGATTCAGCGTCGAACTGCCACCCGTGGAGCAAAAATTCGGCAAAGCCCTCGGCCATGCCGACAAACTCGGCGCGAAATATGCGCTCATTCTCGGCGATAATGAAGTGACCAGTGGCGAGTGGACGCTGAAAACACTAGCCGACGGGTCGCAAACGAAGTTCACGGAGCAGGACTTGCTAGAGCACTTGCGAAAGAAATAGTAGGACAGACATTCCTGTCTGTCCTCGGCACGTCAGGTTGGATCTGCAGAGGACAGGCAAGAATGCCTGTCCTAGTGAAGCGCCAATAGAATTTGGCCTGTGTGAGGAGACGAAGACTTGCTGGACTTTCTGGGAAACTTGAAACGCACGCACTACTGCGGCGAGCTGCGCGCTACGGATGAAGGCCGCGACGCTCTCGTGATGGGCTGGGTGGCGAAGCGCCGCGACCTCGGCAATCTGCTTTTTCTCGATATCCGCGACCGCACCGGCATCGTTCAGGTGGTTTTCAACAAAGAAACGCAGCCCGCGGCGCACGCCAAAGCCGAGCAGGCGCGCGGCGAATTCGTCGTCGCCGTCGAAGGCAAAGTCATCAAGCGCCAGAAAGCCAATCCAGAATTGGCCAGCGGCGAAGTTGAGATGGTCGCGACGAAGTTGCATATCCTGAACAACGCCAGGACGCCACCGTTCCCGATTGAAAACGAAATCAACGCCGCGGAAGAGACGCGCCTGCGCTTCCGCTATCTCGACCTGCGCCGTCCGAAGCCGCATCACAATCTTGCGTTGCGCCACCGCATCATTCTCGAAATTCGCAACGTGATGGACGAAATGGGCTTCCTCGAAGTCGAAACGCCCATGCTTACGCGCTCGACGCCGGAGGGCGCGCGCGACTTTCTTGTCCCCAGCCGCATCCATCACGGCCAGTTCTACGCGCTGCCGCAGTCGCCGCAAATCTTCAAGCAGATCCTGATGATCGCCGGGCTGGATAAGTACTTCCAGATCGTGAAATGTTTTCGTGACGAGGACCAGCGCGCGGACCGCCAGCTGGAATTCACGCAGCTCGACCTGGAGATGTCTTTTCCACGCCAGGAAGACATTTTTCACGTCATCGAGCAGGTCATGGTGCGCGCGTGCGCCGTCGTCGGTATCAAGGCGGAAGCGCCGTTCCCGCACCTGCTCTACAAGGATTGCATTCGAAAGTACGGCAGCGACAAGCCGGACATGCGTTTTGGCATGGAACTGCACGAAGTAACGCAGTGCTTTCCGGAGGAAGCGAAACAAAAGCTGCAGATCGAAGGCAACGTTTTCGCGCTGGCGGCTCCGGGCGCGGCTTCCTATTCGCGCAAGCAGCTTGACGAATTAACCGAAAAAGCGAAATCGCTGAAAGCGCGCGGCGCTTATTTTGTCAAAGTGGTGCCGGGGGGAATCACCTCAACCGTCGAGAAATTGATCGGCCCGGAAAACGTGAAGAAGCTCGCCGAAGCCTGCGGCGCGAAGCCCGGCGATCTCGTCGTGGCCGTCTCCGCCAAGGATCAGATCAAGGGCACCGAGGCTGCCGCGCTCGTCGCAGGCCAATTGCGTTTGCACCTTGGCGAAGCCCTCGGCGTCATCGACAAATCGCAGTGGAAATTCCTCTGGCTCACGGGGTTCCCGCTGTTCGAATGGAGCGAAGCAGACAAGACTTGGGTCAGCGCGCAGCATCCGTTCACCGGAATCGTGGATGAAGATCTGGAAAAACTCGAATCCGCACCGTGGGAAGTGCGTTCGAAAGGCTACGACCTCGTCCTCAACGGCTACGAGCTGGGCTCCGGCAGCATTCGAATCCACCGCCAGGACATTCAGGAGCGCCTGTTCAAAGCTCTCGGCCTGACGGAAGAGCAGGTACGCCGCCGCTTCGGCTTCTTCCTCGACGCGCTGACGTATGGCACGCCGCCGCATGGTGGCATCGCTCTCGGAATCGACCGCGTGGTCATGCTCCTCGCTGGCGAAAAATCGATCCGCGAGGTCATCGCTTTCGCCAAAACCACTGCCGCCCAGGATTTGATGGCAGAGGCACCGTCGCTCGTGGACAAAGAACAATTAGATCAGCTAGGGATCACACTTAAGGATTAATTTTGCCCTTTGAATCTTATTTTCGGACGGATCTGTAGATGGTTTGGCGATGGTACGTTTATTCTTGCCCGATCTGCCGAAAGACCTATCAGCGCTCCTTAAGCCCCTTTCAGCTGGGCTCTGGCAAACGCCGTTGTCCGAACTGCACAAGCGTCTTCGATGACGGAACGAAAGAATGGCCCGAACTTCCGCCGATGAAAAATTTGAATATGTCTGTCCCACAATGGTCCTTGGTTATTTTGGAGGCACGGCGATCGTTATCGGATATGCATTTTTCATGGCCGCAGATTCTCGCGAGCTGAATTTGATGTTGGGCGTTTTTATTGCTCTGCATGGTTTTGCCCTGGATACCGTATTTTCTTTCGCGAAGCGATGCCATCAGGTCTTCCAGGGAGCGTTTTGTTCGCCGCCAGTCGCTCGGCGACGGCCAGGATGTAATATTGCCTCTCTAAGGTAAACGACCAAGCATGAGTCGCATACGCATACTTCCGGAAGCGGTGGCGAATAAAATCGCGGCGGGCGAAGTTGTCGAGCGGCCCGCGTCAGTGGTGAAAGAGCTGCTCGAGAACGCACTGGACGCCGGCGCGAACACCATTCGCATCGAAGTCGAGCAGGGCGGGAAGCGCATGATCCGCGTGATCGACGAAGGTCACGGCATGGCGCATGATGACGCGCTGCTGGCGTTCGAACGCCACGCCACCAGCAAGCTCCGCTCCGCCGACGATTTGCTTTCCATCTCCACGCTGGGTTTTCGCGGCGAAGCGCTGCCAACCATCGCCGCCGTTTCGCGCCTGCTTCTCGAAACACGCGATGAGGCGGAAGCCGACGGTACGCGCATCGAATTCGCGGGCGGCAAGTTGATCAACGTCAAGCCGGCGGGGTTACCAGCGGGAACAACCATCAGCGTCGCCGATATCTTTTACTGCGTTCCCGCGCGCAGAAAATTCCTGAAATCCGACACCACCGAACTGGGTCACATCGCCTCGCTGGTCACGCACTACGCGCTGGCAAATCCCGCAAAGCAATTTATTCTTACGACGCCGACGCAGGAGATCATCAACTGTCCGCCCGCCGAGAAGCTGGCCGATCGTGTCTATCAGCTCTTCGGCAGTCAAGCGCTCGCCGAATTAGTAGAGATTCCCACGGCATCCGCGCCATTCCGCGCGGCCATCACCGAGCCGGCGCTCGATCCCGAAGAGGAGAAAGCATCACTGACAGTGAGCGGCTTTACCTCGCGGCCTGATATTCAGCGGACGAATCGCAACGGCATCTACATTTTCGTGAACCGCCGCCTGGTGCGCGACCGGCTGATCCTGCACGCCATTCATGAAGCCTATCGCAACATCCTGCCGCCGGCGGTTTTTCCCGCGACACTCCTGTTTCTGGAAATGCCGTACGACGAGGTCGACGTCAACGTGCATCCCGCGAAAATCGAAGTGCGTTTCCGGCGGGCGAACTTTGTCCACGATTTCACCCGCGACACGATTCGCCAGGCGCTGACGGGTGCGCGCCCGATTGCAAGTTTCGCCGCTGCCGCGGCCGCAGCCCCTCACTCCACAGGATCTGGCAATGGGACACTTGCCGGCGAAATCACCCCCGCACCCTTGGAATCCGGAGTGCCTCGCGCGATCATTCCGCCGATGGAGGAAATCGGACTAGGCTCCGGCGTCGGCTCGGACGGCGGATTCGATCTAACTTCCGCGCCGATGCAGCCGGTCGTGCAGCGCATTCCTTTTACTCCAGGCACGTCATTTGGCACGGCGCTCGCGCCGGCGCAAATATCCTCGGCGGGGAATTGGGCCGCGAATCTTGCCGCTCCCAACGCGGAGGCTCCCGCGAGCCTGCCGCGACCAGAGCAGATTGCGGACCTCAAGCCGCTCGGCCAGGTCAGCTCGAGTTTCATCGTCGCGGTGAATGGCGAAGGACTCTGGCTCGTGGACCAGCATGTGGCCCACGAGCGCGTGCTTTTCGAACAACACCTCGAAGAACGCCGCGCCGGAAAAGTGGAAGCGCAGCGCATGCTCATGCCCCTGGTGGTTGAACTGTCGCCGCGCCAAATCGTCACCTTTGAAAAAATCGCCGAAGAATTAAGCGCCAACGGATTCGAAGTCGAGCCCATGGGACCAAAGAGTGTGGCCATCCAGGCCGTGCCGGCGGGCGTCGGAGCGCCGGACGCAGAAAAACTCCTCCGAGAAATCCTCGACGGCCTCGAACGCGAAAATGCCGCGATTTCCATCGAAACCTTGCAGGCGAAAATCGCTGCATCGACGGCCTGCCACGCGGCGATCAAGATCAACATGCCGCTCGAACAATCCAAAATGGAATGGTTGCTGGATGCGCTGGCCAAAACCGATTGCCCGATGAGCTGTCCGCACGGTCGTCCGGTGGTTCTTCGTTATTCGCTGAAGGAAATAGAGAAAGCGTTTCACAGAATTTGACTATTGTAGGCGCCGGGCTTCAGCCCGGCTTTCGGGAGACGCACCGAATGAGCGAAGCACAAAAAACCGCAGTGATCTTCGGCCTGGCCAACAAGCGCAGCATTGCCTGGGCCATCGCGAAAAAACTGCACGAAGCCGGCTGGCGGCTGGCCATCACCTATCAAAACGAACGGCTCGAGCTCGAAGCGAAGGATCTGATCGCAGAGATGCCGGGAGCTGCGGGGTTTATGTGCGACGTCACCAAAGACGACGAAATCGCGCGCCTGTTCGAGGAATTGAAGTCACGCTACGGCGTGCTCCACGGCCTGGTGCATAGCGTGGGATTCGCCCCGCCGGAGGAACTAAAAAATCCTTTTCTGAATACTTCGCGCGAAGGATTTCGCATCGCTCATGACATCAGCGTCTACTCGTTGATCGCCGTGGCGCGCGGCGCCGCGCCACTGATGACCGCCGGTGGCGGCATCGTGACGCTGACCTACTACGGCTCCGAGAAAGTCGTTCCGAACTACAACGTGATGGGCGTGGCCAAAGCAGCGTTGGAAGCCACCGTGCGCTACCTCGCGTTCGATCTCGGCGCGCGGGCTGTGCGCGTCAACGCCATTTCCGCCGGCCCCATCAAAACGCTTGCTGCGCGGGGAATCTCGAACTTCGGCGACATGCTCAAGACGCAAGTCGAACGCGCGCCCTTGAAACGCAACATCGAAGCCGCTGAAGTTGGCGCGACCGCCGCGTTTCTACTTTCCGACGCTGGCTCGGGCATCACCGGCGAGATCATCTTCGTCGATTGTGGTTACAACATCATGGGTTTCTGAGTTGCGAAGGCGCTCCTGCCCGTGCAGCTGTTTGGTTAGTCGAGAGAAAAGCGCACAGACAAGATTGTGTCTGCGCTACCCAAATGCCGAAACTTACCATCGCCATTGACGGTCCCGCAGGCTCGGGTAAAAGCAGCGTTGCGCGGCTCGTCGCGCAGATGCTCGGCTATTTGTACCTCGACAGCGGAGCGATGTACCGTGCGCTGGCGCTGAAAGCAATACGGACTGGCATTTCCCCCGATGACGAGACGCGTCTCGAAGTGCTCGCGCGCGATACGCACATCGAACTGCGAGTCCCTTCCCCGGAGCAGGAAGCTGCCGGCGCGAAGAATTGCGTATTCCTCGATGCCGTGGATGTAACAGCCGCGATCCGATCCGCGGAAGTGGCTCAGGCGGCGTCGCACGTCGCTGCATTCGCCAAAGTGCGCAAAATGCTGGTTGCGGAGCAGCAGCGCGCGGGTGCTGGAGGCGGCGTGGTGATGGAAGGGCGCGATATCGGCACGGTTGTTTTTCCCAACGCGGAACTAAAGATTTTTCTGGACGCTGCGCCGGAAACCCGCGCCGAGCGACGCTGGAAAGAGCATCAGGAAAAAGGAGAACGTTTGACGCTCGCCGAAGTGTTCGATGAAGTCATCGAGCGCGACAAACGCGACCGCGAACGCAAAGTGTCTCCCCTGGTCCGCGCGGCGGATGCCGTTCTGGTGGACAACACCGCCATGGGCATCGAAGAAACCGCGCGGCTGATCGTCATGCTAGCGCAAGAACGTGAAAAGGACTTGGCAAAAGCAGGGAGGGCGGGATGACACTTTGGATGGGATTGCTGCTGATTGGAGTTGCGAGCACATCATTTGTGCTGCCAATGCTGGCGATCGCGCAATCCGCATCGAACGCGACCAGCGCCCAGGCGAAGGCTGCGCGCGAATTCCGCTCGTACCTGGAAAAGGATTGGAAGCTCTGGATGGAGCAGTATCCGGAAGCCGCAACCGCTGTCGGATTCCCCGGCCAAAACCGCCGCTGGAGCGATGATTCGCCGGATGGCATCGAAGCAAGGGTCCGGCACCTCCACGAAAGTTTTTCCGAGCTGAATTCCATTTCGCGCGCTGCGCTTCCCGCCGAGGAGCAACTCAACTACGACCTCTATCGCGAGCTTCTTCAAACGGCGGTCGAGGGCTTGCAGTATGGCGACGATCCTGCCCCGTTTCGCGATGTCGTTCCTGGCAATTTGTGGATGCCTATCACGCAGATGGGCGGAATCCAGCAAGGCAGCGCGTCCACGCTGGCAGACATGCCCCACCAAACGGTACCGGACTACGAAGACATCGTCGCGCGGCTCGAAGCGCTGCCAAGAAATGTCGAGCAGAACATCGCGCTACTGCGAGTTGGCTTGAAGAAAGGCTACACACCGCCGAAGTTGATGCTGCGCGATGTTCCGCAACAAATCTCCGGTCTCATTCCCGCCGATCCGCTGGCGAGCCCGCTCCTGCAACCTTTCACCGAATTCCCTCCTGGCATTTCTGAGGCAGACCGCAGCCGGCTCATCGATCGCGCAAAGAAAATCTACACAAATGCCGTTGCGCCCGCATTCCAGAAACTACGCGACTACATGGTGTCCACATATTTGCCCGCCTGTCGCGAATCCATCGCGGCAACGGCCCTCCCGAACGGTGCGGCCGCGTACGCCTTTCATGTGCGCTGGCAAACAACCACAACCCTTACGCCGCAGCAGATTCATGAAATCGGACTCTCCGAAGTGAAGCGCATTCGCGCGGAGATGGATCGAGTCATCGCATCCACCGACTTCAAAGGCAGCTTTCACGATTTCACGGAATTCCTGCGTACCGATCCGCGTTTTTTCTACGAAAAGCCCGATGACCTGGTGAACGGCTATCGCATCATCACAAAGAAAATCGATCCCGAGCTCGCACATGAATTCGGAAAGTTGCCGCGCTTGCCCTATGGTGTCTGCGTGATCCCCGAATTCAAAGCTCCATCGCAAACGACCGCGTATTACCAGCAAGGCGCGCCAAGTGCCGGCCGCCCCGGCTGCTATTTCGTGAACACCTACAACTTGCATGCGCGGCCCAAATGGGAAATGGAAGCACTCTCACTGCACGAATCCGTGCCGGGTCACCATTTGCAGATTTCCCTCGCACAAGAAATGGAAGGGCTGCCGGAATTCCGCAAGCACGCCGGCTACTCGGCATTCGTCGAAGGATGGGCGCTGTACTCGGAAAGTCTGGGCGCGGAACTCGGCATGTACAAGGATCCCTACTCGAAATTCGGCCAGCTCAGCTACGAAATGTGGCGCGCCGTCCGTCTGGTCGTCGACACCGGAATGCACTCGATGGGCTGGACGCGTGAGCAGGCCATTCAGTTCTTCAAGGACAACACCGGCAAGACCGACCAGGACATCACCGTCGAAGTGGATCGCTACATCGTCTGGCCAGGCCAGGCGCTGGCCTACAAGCTCGGCCAATTGAAGATTCGCGAGTTGCGCACGGAAGCGGAAAGAAAACTTGGCGCGAAATTCGATGTCCGCAAGTTTCACGACGCCGTGCTCGAAAGCGGAGCCATTCCACTCAATGTATTGGAATCGCACATGGCGCGCTGGATGGATGAGCAAACAGCGCATTGAGAGCCTGCTTCACTAGGTACCTGAAAATTAACAAGTTACGCAGAAAATGAGCCAAAAACGCGGTTTATCTAAAATTTGACTTGACAGTTCTGGATTCTCCGTTTACTTTCGAATTACCTCAGTCGTACATCCCGGTAAACCGGGATCCTCACTGAGCGTGAAGAGGCAGCCGTGAGACACGAAGACAAAAGCCCAACCGAAACCGCAATTAGGCGAGAGCGTCTCGTGGTCTGCTTGTTCGCGCAGCCATAAACAAATTCTCCTAATTCGTTTCGATCCAAAATAATCAGCCCACGGGAATTGTGTTTCCAGTGGCCTGTCAGCTTTTCTGTTCCATGAATTTCCGTTGTGGGAGAAGTGTTCCCGGAAGGAGGTGTAGTTGTCCGACGAATCGTTCCTCTGCAACGCGAAGCCGAAGGATACGCTGCAGGCGGCCGTTCGCGAAGGCTCGTTGAGGACACGCTCGAACCTCCCGAACTCCGGGAAGTTGCCTTGTCCGCAGGGAAGGACAAGCGCGAGAATTTCAATCGGCTCCTGCCGCAACCATCGGTAAGAATAAAAAGCGCAGCGGGGAAACCTGCTGCGCTTTTTTGCGCTCGCGAAAGCTCGAACCGAAAGTTCGCCGCTTGTTTAGGTTGGAGCCGACATCGAGCCGAGGAACTCCGCATTCGATTTCGATTTCGAAAGCCGGCTGATCAACAGCTCCATCGCCTCAACAGTCGAAAGCGGGCTCAAAACCTTGCGCAGAACCCAGACGCGGCTGAGCTCATCGGGAGGCAGCAGCAATTCATCCTTACGCGTGCCGGAACGCTGAATGTCAATCGCTGGAAAAACGCGCTTATCCGAAAGCCGCCGGTCCAGGTTGATTTCCATGTTGCCGGTGCCCTTGAACTCTTCGAAGATAACATCGTCCATGCGGCTGCCAGTATCAATCAGCGCGGTAGCGATAATCGTCAGCGACCCACCTTCTTCCACATGCCTCGCGGCCGCAAAAAAGCGGCGCGGGCGCTGCAAAGCATTGGCGTCAATACCGCCCGAAAGCACTTTGCCCGATGGCGGCGTAACCGCGTTGTACGCGCGCGCCAGACGCGTCACGGAATCGAGAAGCACCACAACATCGCGCTTGTGCTCCACCAGCCGTTTGGCTTTTTCCAAAACCATTTCCGCCACTTGAATATGCCGCTGCGGTGCCTCGTCAAACGTCGAGCTGATCACTTCGCCCTTCACCGTGCGCTGCATGTCCGTGACTTCTTCCGGCCGTTCGTCAATCAGCAGCACGATCAGCGCGACTTCCGGATGATTCACGGTCACCGAGTTCGCAATGGACTGCAGCATCATGGTCTTGCCGGTACGTGGCGGAGCGACAATCAAACCGCGTTGCCCCTTGCCCACAGGGCAGAGCAGATCCAGTACACGGCCTGTCATGTTCTCTTTCGTCGTTTCCATCTTCAGCCGGCCCTGCGGATACAGCGGCGTCAGGTTATCGAAGAAAATCTTGTTGCGCGCGACCTCGGGATCCTCGAAATTCACCGCTTCGACTTTGATCAGCGCAAAATAGCGCTCGCCATCCTTCGGCGGCCGCACCTGGCCAGAGACAGTGTCGCCGGTGCGCAGGTCAAACTTGCGGATTTGCGACGGCGAGACGTAGATATCGTCCGGGCCGGGGAGGTAGTTGTATTCCGGCGCGCGGAGAAATCCAAATCCGTCGGGTAGGCATTCGAGTACGCCTTCGGAAAAGATCAACCCGTTCTTTTCTGTCTGCGCGCGGAGGATCTGGAAGATCAACTCCTGCTTGCGCATCCCGCTGGCGCCGGGAATGTTGAGTTCCTTGGCGATCTTGGCGAGATCGGTGATGTTCTTTTCCTTCAGCTCGGCAAGGCTGATACTCATCTGATTGTTTCCTTCAATGCTTGTTTCTTTTGGCATATATCCTTAGCTTTGATTGTGAAAATTGACTCTATCCTGCGCCTGCGAAGCGATTAATGAGAATCTCGAATTTTTTGAGGTGGCGCACTGAACTGGCGGCTGACTGCACCGCGGTCACGTAACATTTCGACCGCTCAGCAATCACAAACCGAAGACCCGAACACCATCCGAAATAGATAAACCAGGCTTTCTCAAGCGTGAACCCGAATCGGTCGTTGCCGACCCCTGACTACCTGCAGCCCCAGCCTGCACTCACCTGCATGCCCGCAGGGTGGGCCGAACCCAAAACATCGTTGCTTAGTTTGTCAAACTCTTGTCTTTCTCGGCGCCGGCAACGAATGGTTCCGCAACGGGCGCAACCGCGGCATGCTCAAGAGGCACAGTGGGCCGTTCCAGCGCAATCTGCAGCACTTCATCCATGGTCTCTACAAAATGGACCGTGAGACTGGAGAGGATCTCCTGGGGGATGTCCGCCAGGTCCTTCTCATTGTCCTTCGGAAGCAGTACTGTACGCAAGCCCATTCGGTGGGCGGCCAGGAGCTTCTCCTTGACCCCGCCGATCGGCAATACTTTGCCCCGAAGCGTGATTTCGCCCGTCATGGTCACATCGCGACGCACCGCATTCTTGGTGAGCGCGCTGACGATAGACGTGCAAATGGTGATTCCTGCGGAAGGCCCGTCCTTGGGAATCGCGCCCTCGGGCACGTGCACGTGAATGTCGATGTTGCGGTAAAAATCCTTGGGTAGTCCAAGCAGATTCGAACGCGAGCGCACGTAGCTCATGGCGGCTTGCGCGGACTCCTGCATCACGTCGCCGAGTTTTCCTGTAAGCGTCAGCCGGCCCTTGCCTTCCATCAAAGTAGCTTCTGTGGCCAGCACCGTGCCGCCAACTTCCGTCCATGCCAGGCCTGTCGTCAGGCCGATTTCATTGTGTTTTTCCAGCCAGAATTCGCGGTACTTCAGAATCCCGAGGTAGTCGTTCACGTTGGCGGGCGTGATTTCCACCGTGGAAGCCCGGCCGTCCGTGACGACTTTGCGCGCCATCTTGCGCGCAATATTCTGGATTTCGCGCTCCAGGCTGCGAACTCCCGCTTCGTGCGTGTAATGCCGGATGATGTGCAGAAGCCCTTCATCCGTCAGATTGAGGTTTTTGTCCGTCAATCCCGTCGCTTCGCGCGCGCGCTTCACCAGAAACCGCTTGGCAATCTCCAGTTTTTCCTGCTCCGTGTAGCCCGGCAGGCGCAGGATCTCCATGCGATCCTGCAAGGGCTGCGGAATCGTGTGCAGCACGTTCGCGGTGCAGACAAACATCACCTTCGAAAGATCGTATTCCACGTCCAGGTAGTGGTCTGTGAACGAATGATTGAGCTCAGGATCCAGCACTTCCATCAAAGCGGCCGACGGATCACCGCGGAAATCGGTGGACATCTTGTCCACTTCGTCCAGAACGAAAATCGGGTTTACCGTCCCGGCCTTCTTCATCATCTGAATGATCTGGCCGGGCAGCGCGCCAATATAAGTCCGGCGATGGCCGCGAATTTCCGCTTCGTCGCGAACTCCGCCGAGCGATACGCGCACAAATTTGCGCCCCGTGGCGTGCCCGATGGACATGGCCAGCGACGTCTTGCCCACGCCCGGAGGCCCGACAAAGCACAAAATGGAGCCCTTCGGATTCTTCACCAGCTGCCGCACGGCCAGGAACTCCAGGATGCGGTCCTTGACCTTTTCCAGGCCGTAGTGCTCTTCGTTGAGGATTTTCTCCGCGGCCTTGATGTCGCGGATCTCTTTCGATTTCTTTTTCCAGGGCACCGCCAGAAGCCAATCCAGATAATTCCGGCTGACGGTCGATTCCGCGGACATCGGAGGCATCAGCTCCAGGCGCTTCAGCTCCTGGATAGCTTTCTCATGCACTTCCTTGGACATGCCGGCGGTATCAATCTTCTTTTTCAGTTCGTCGATCTCGCTCTTTTCGCCGCGGCCCAATTCTTTCTGGATGGCCTTGAGCTTTTCGTTGAGGTAATACTCTTTTTGCGCGCGTTCCATCTGGCGCTTCACGCGCGTATTGATGTTGCGGTCAACGTTCAGCTTCTCCAGCTCGATTTCCAGGATGTCGCCGATGCGGTTCAGCCGCTCGAGCGGATCCACGGTCTCCAGCAAATCCTGCTTTTCATCCACGGGAAGCTGCAGATTGGCGGCGATGGTATCGGAGAGACGCGCCGGATCATCCACGCGCGCGGCAGCGATCATTGTGTCGTAATTCAGGCTCTGCGAAAGCTTGATGAACTGCTCGTAGAGGCCGGTCACCTTCTCGACGATCTGCTTCACTTGCGGCGAATCTTCGACCCGCGCACCCAGCAGGCGCACCGTCGCGCGGAAGAAACCCTCTTCGGCTGCGATCGAGATGGCCCGCGCGCGCTCCACGCCTTCGACGAGGACCTTGATGTTCCCGTCGGGGAGCTTCACGCTCTGGACGATATTCGCCAGCGTTCCCACCGCGTAAATCTCTTCCGGCTTGGGGTCATCCACGGAAGCGTCGTGCTGCGTGGAAAGGAAAATCTTCTTGTCGCCCGCCAGGGCCTCTTCGAGCGCACGCACGCTGGCTTCGCGCCCGACGATGAAGGGCGTCATCTGCTGCGGAAAGATGACCATGTCGCGCACCGGCATCATGGGCACGCGCTTCAATTCCTGTTTTTCTCGATTGAACATTAGGGCCCCTGAACTCTACGCCTGCAACCGGCTATCCGGCTTTTTCGAGCAAGCTCCAATTGATTTCGCGGGTGCGGACCATATCCGCCGTGACCACAAAGTCCCGCACCTTCCGCTGCATGGGAAGGTGGTACATCAGTTCCAGCATGAGGTCTTCGAGGATCATGCGCAAGCCGCGCGCGCCGACCTTGCGCTGAAGTGCTAACTCCGCGACCGTTTCCAAAGCGTCGTCGGTGAAGCGCAGCCGCACATTTTCGAATTCGAACAGCCGCTGGTACTGCTTCAGCAGCGCGTTCTTCGGCTCCGTTAGAATTTTCACGAGCGCGCCTTTGTCCAGATCGTTCATCACGCCCGCGACCGGGAGGCGGCCCACAAATTCTGGAATCAAGCCGTAGCGGATTAAATCGCCCGGCTGCACCTGCTCGAGCAATTCGGTATTGCGCCGTTGCGGCGTCGTCGGAGAAGCATCCGTGTGGAAACCCAGCGAGCGGCGCCCGGCGCGCTTCTCGATGATTTTTTCCAGTCCGACAAACGCGCCTCCGCACAGAAAGAGGATGTTCGTCGTATCCACCGGTGTAAATTCCTGGTGCGGATGTTTCCGTCCGCCTTGCGGCGGCACATTGGCAACCGTCCCTTCGAGAATCTTCAGCAGGGCTTGCTGTACGCCTTCACCGGAAACGTCGCGCGTAATTGAAGGGTTCTCGTCCTTCTTTGCGATCTTGTCGATCTCGTCGATATAGATGATGCCTTGCTGCGCCTTCTGCACGTCGCCATCGGCAGCCTGCAGCAGCTTCAGAATAATGTTTTCGACGTCTTCGCCGACATAACCTGCTTCGGTCAGCGTCGTGGCATCCACGATCGCGAACGGCACATCCAGCATCCGCGAGAGCGTCTGCGCCAGCAGCGTCTTGCCCGTGCCCGTGGGACCGATCAGCAGAATATTCGACTTGCTCAGTTCGATCTCGCCCGGCTGCTTGTTCAGGAAAATCCGCTTGTAGTGGTTGTAAACCGCCACCGCCAGTTTTTTCTTCGTGCGGTCCTGCCCGATGACGTAGCCATCCAGGAATTGCTTGATCTCCGGAGGGCGGGGAAGCCTCTTCGTCGGTGCCGCCGCCTGCTCGCGTTTCTCATCTTCCAGAATCGTCTGGCAAACGCCCACGCACTCGTTGCAGATGTACGCGCGTGGATAGTCCGAAGGCGAACTGATCAGCTTCTCGACCTGCTCCTGCGTCTTATGGCAGAACGAACAGCGCAAGGGCTCTTCTGGGTTGAATTTTTTCACTGGTGCGAAGGCCTCGTCTCCGCTGGGCTTCGACGGAGTCTCTATCCACTATTCTAGGCCGATATTTCTCCTGAGCAAAAGAGAAACTCGAGGCATTACTAACTTTTTGGAACTAGTGTCCTGCCCCGGCTTCGAACCGTAAAGCGCTCTGCGGCGCTCAAACTAACGATGCTTGTAAATAATCTCGTCGATCATGCCGTATTCTTTGGCTTGTTCCGGATTCATGATGTAGTCGCGCTCGACGTCCTTCTCGATTTTCTCCACCGGCTGCCCGCTGTGCTTTGACAGCAACTGATTGATGGTCGACCGCATGCGCAATATCTCTTTCGCATGCAGATCGATATCCGTGGCCTGGCCCCCGAGCCCGGACATCCAAGGCTGGTGAATCAGAATGCGCGCGTTTGGCAGCGCAAACCGCTTCTTCGGAGCGCCACCCACAAGCAGCACCGCGGCTATAGAGGCCGCCTGGCCGACGCAAGTCGTCACCACATCCGGCTTCACAAACTGCATTGTGTCATAAATGGCAAATCCCGCGGTGATCGAGCCGCCCGGCGAATTGATGTACAGCTGAATATCCTTCTCAGGGTCTTCCGCCTGCAGGAAAAGCATCTGTGCCGTGGCCAGGTTGGCGACGTGGTCGTCAATCGGCGTCCCGATAAAAATAATGTGCTCCTTCAGGAGCCGGGAATAGATGTCGTAAGCGCGTTCGCCGCGGCTGGTCTGTTCGACCACCATCGGTACGAGGGTTGTGCCACGATACTCTGGTTCTTCGAAATTTTTCATTTGGATGGTTGAGCTGCCGGAATGTTTCACTTCGAATCCGTCGCCGCGATCGCAGCCGCTACCGTCTTGATCTTGGCATTCTGCGCCAGCCAGTCGAGCGTTTTGTCGCTGCGCAGCTTAGCTTTCATCCTATCGAGCGTCCCCTGCTTTGTCAAACGAGCGCGAATTACTTCCGCTGATTCGCCGCTGTGGCTGGCCATGTGTTCCAGCTCATGTGTAATTTCCTCGTCGGTTACATCGATGTTTTCCGTGGAAGCGATGCGGTCGACGATGAGTTCTGCCTTCACGTCGTCCTTCGCGCGCTCTTCCTGGCGCTTCCGCAGCGTAACCCAATCTACGTTCACGGCGCGCGGATCGACGCCTTGCGAGGCGAGCGAGCGGACCACGCGTTCCAGGCGCGCATCCATTTGATGCTCGACCAGGGATTCGGGTACAGGGAAGTCATGGAGCTTGACGACTTCCGCGAGAACCTTCTCATGCAACAGCTCTTTGTGTTTGTGATCGCGCTGGTGTTCCAGTCCTTCGCGCACCTTTGTTTTTAGTTCATCGAGCGTCGTCGCATCGCTCACATCTTTGGCGAAATCGTCATTCAGTTCGGCTAGCTTTTTGTTCTTGATGCCCAGCACTTCCACCGTGTATTGATACTCTTTGCCCGCCAGCTTGGGATCAGGGTAATCCGCCGGATACTCCACCTCAAAATTCTTGTGATCGCCGATGTTCGCGCCCTTCAGGTTAGCGTTGAACGGCTCCATCGTTTCTTCCGCACCGATGTGGCAGAGCACGCTGTCCGCTTGCAGCGGCTCGCCGCCGCCCTCGGGCGTGCCGAGCAGCTTGATCTGCGCAAAGTCGCCGTCTTGAATCGCGCGGCCCTCGACGGGTGCAAAAGTAGCAGCGCGCTCTCGCATATCTTCCAGCGTCTTGGTGACGTCTTCGTCGGTGATGTCCAGCGCGGGCATCTCCAGCTCCAGGCTCTTGTAATTGCCCAATTCGAATTCCGGCAACACTTCAAACACCGCGCGGAATTTCAGTGGCTGGCCCTCGTTGAAATCAAGCTTATCCACCTGCGGCTGCGACACGGGCGTGAGTTTTTGCTCCGCGACGGCTTTTTCCACGCGCTCCGGCACCAGCGACTGCAGTACTTCTCCCTTGATGTCGTCCGCGAATTTGCGCCGAATCAGCGAAACCGGCGCTTTGCCGCGCCGGAATCCCGGGACGTTGGCGACGCGCGCGAATTCTTTCGCCACGCTCTCAATTTTTTTCGTTACTTCTTCCGCGGGAATTTCTAGTTCCAGTTCGCGGCGGCAGCTTGCTTCGGCCATGCTACGGTCCTTTCCTGGGACGGTAATCGGTTTGATGTTGAATGCTTCGCCGGTCTCGATGGCAGGCGCCTTGGACCGCGGCCACGAACGATTCGGACGTGTGCCGCCACGCAGCTCAGATGAGGCCAGACCGGTGAGAATTCACCCTGCAGTTCGAATCAACAGTATAGGCGAGCGTTCGAACAGCGTCAATTGAAGCGGCCACGAACCCGCCAAACTTGAGTAGAATGATTCCGCAAAGCGGGAGACCGGTTTTTGAAAAATAGCGCAATTCTTCTGGTGCAGTGCCCGGACCGCAGGGGACTCGATGCGGCCATCGCCGATTTCATCTACTGGCATGGCGGTGACATCCTTCATTTCGAGCAACATCAGGCGGGTAGGGAGCGTTTTTACCTTGCCCGCATTGAATGGGATCTCACCGGGTTCGAATTCGACCTGAAAGATTTTCCGAAATGGTTCACTCCCATCGCCGAAGAATTCTCTATCCGCTGGCGCATCACGACCTCAAGCCATCGCCCGCGAGTGGCGATTTTTGTTTCAAAATACGATCACTGCCTCGTCGATCTTCTCTACCGCCAGAGAAACGGCGAGCTGGCCTGCGAAATTCCGCTCATCATCAGCAATCACGCGGATGCCAAACGCCACGCCGATTTTCACGCCATTCCATATCACGTGATTCCGGTGACGAAAGAAAACAAGCCGCAAATCGAGCAGCAGGAACTCGATTTGCTGCGAGAAAATAACATCGAGTTAGTTGTTCTGGCGCGGTACATGCAAGTGCTCTCCACGGATTTTATCCGGCACTTTCCGCAGCAAATCATCAACATCCATCATTCGTTTTTGCCCGCGTTTGTCGGCGCCAAGCCACATCATCAAGCGTTCGAGCGCGGGGTAAAACTGATTGGCGCCACGGCCCACTACGTCACCGAGGTTCTCGACGACGGGCCGATCATCGAGCAGGGCGTGGCGCGCATTTCGCACCGCGACACACAGGACGATCTGGTGGAAAAAGGCCGCGAAATGGAACGCGTTACCCTGTGCCGCGCCGTTCGCTGGCACATCGAAAATCGCATTCTTCTTTACGGCAACAAGACGATTATTTTCGAGTGATACTTTTTTCGAGCGAATTTCTTTCCTTTCTACTTTTCAATCTGCTGCTGCAGGACGATTTGCTACGCCGGTCAAATCGGCGTGGAGCAGACGGTGGAAAAGGTGTTCGCCGGCTTCGCGGCGGACCGATAGGCGTCCGGCGACATAGGCGCGTGAGCCGAGACCGCGCTGGACGGCGTCGCAGATGGCTTCGTCTTCGTCCTGCACTTTTTCGCTGACTTTGATGCTGGCCTGATTTTTCTTCGCGGCTTTTTTGCTGACGTCGGCGAAGAAATAATCGAAAACGACGGCGCACTTTTCAACGCCGAGCGGGAGAACGAGATTGGTGTCCATGACGCCTTCGTAGGCATTGATCATGAAGTTCGGATAGATCCACAGATAAAAGGCCCGGCCCTGGCGCGTGGCCGCCACACCGGATTCGGACTTGGAATCTGCTGAGAGCGGGCTGGATTGCAGGCAGGCGCGCTCGAAATTCTCGATGGTGTATTTGGTGTATTCGATCACGCTGCTCAGTCCTTTGTGGGCGTGGGGGACGTGGTAGCCGCCGTCGAGATAGTTGTCCACGTAAACTTTCCAGTTGCAGTTCAGCGTGTAGACACGGCGGTCGAAATATTTCAGTTTTTTGGTGAGTTGCAGCGGCGCGACGATTTCCGGAATCGCGCCAAGAAAATTCTGCAGCGGCGCCGCATGGCCATCGAGATTCACGAACACAAAATTCTCCCAGGTGTCCACCTTGACGGGAACGAGGCCGTTTTTTGCTCGATCGAAATTGCAGACGCCTTCAAACTCGACCATGCCTTTGAGCGCGCCGTCGATTCCATACGTCCAGCCGTGATAGGGGCAGCGGAATTGTTTGGCGCAGCCTTGCGGTTCGGTGACGACGGCGGCGGCATGATGGCGGCAGACGTTGTAGAAAGCGCGAAGCTGGTTGTCTTCGCCACGCGCGACGACTATGGGCTCGCCGGCGATGTCCGCGGTGAAGAAGTTTCCTTTTTCGCGCACTTGATCGATGCGGCCGACCGCCTGCCAGGTTTTGGGAAAGACGCTTTGCTGCTCGAGTTCGTGGATGCGCGGATCGAAGTACCACGGGGAAGGAATGGTCCAAGCGTGGTCCAGGGAATCATTGGGATTGTAGAGATTGATGAGGTCGTGGATGTTGCGTTCCATGATTTTGCTCCTAGGGCCGTAATCCTCGCACACATTCTGCGGGCAAGCCAGAGAGCGGCGAATGCGGGGACCGGAGGGAAGCGTTGGAAAGTTTGCAGGTTAGAAGGTTGGGATCCTCCGCCGCTGAAGGCTTGGCAGGCCGAGGTGCGGCGAGTTCCGCAATGGGAATTGTTGGGTGACACCCCGGCATTTTCACGAAAGAGTGTGGAAGGGATTGATTGGAAAAGGGTTGTGAAACACTCTTGGTGCAAAGAGTGACAAGAGAGGGCAAAAAAGCGGAGGATAAGAAGGAAACAGACCCCCTCCCCCCTATGGTTTTCGTAAGAATTTGATTCGATGAGGGTTAGAGGGTGGGGGACTGCCAAGGATGTGATTCCGTAGGAGTTAGGGGAAGGGAAATGGCTGATCGAGAATATCGAGGGGGGGAGGTAGGGTGCGCAATGCGGAGTTCCCACCCCCCTGTTTTTGTAAGTGGTGCATTTAAAGGGTTTAGTTTTCCCGCAAGTCTTTTGTTTGCACACTTGCGGGGAGATCCATAACTGTTGCCGCTAAAGGACTTATGGGGGCGAGGTGTTGGCGAGAAAGTAACGGTCTAGGATGGGAAGATTTTGGCGGAGTTTGAAGGACTACCTGGTGGGCGCCCATAGGAGGCAGGCACTAGAGATCGGTGCCCAAGCAATACAACAATTATAGCATATTGGTACAGTTAGTCGTGGATTACTTGTAAGTGGTTTGGCTACTGCGGGATAGGCGAAAGGGGGAGGACAGGGGCACCCGCGGAGTATGGCATCGTCCGCCGTCCTCAGAAACTTGCAACAGCCGCAGTTTCGGTCGGACACGTTTCGAATATTGGCAGCAACCGGGCAATTTCCAACGCCTGCTTCAAGTTCGGGCCGAGATTACAAAGCTTGAGGCCTCCGCCTTTGGCTTTTGTCTTTCGATGTATTTCGATGAGAGCGCCGAGGCCCGCGCTGTCAACATAATTGACTTGTTCCAGATTAACGACAATCCGTGTGAAGCCGGATGCGAGGAGATTGTCCATCATTGTAAGCAGCCCACCGCTCTCTTGCCCGAGCACAAGACGCCCTTTGAGCGCCAGAAGGTAGATTCCATTCATCTCACGCTGCGTTATTTCCAAAGCCATCGTTTGCCTCCCCAAGGACCGTTACGCGAATTCGCGATGCATCCATAATAGCCTCCAGATTCCCGATACCAAAGGCTCCGCTTTGATTAGTTTCTGATTCGATGACGAGTATAAGTCGAGTTTAGACGTTTCAGTTCGTCCAAGGCGTTCAGGCGCCTGAAAAGTGAGTTGCTGGACAAGTAGGGACACATTTCTGGTTACGCAGGCATCGAGTCCAACTTAGTGCGCTTGACGTGGTCAGGGTGGCGACCTAACATGCGCTGAAATGACAAATTTCGACGCGCTCCGTTCTCCTTTGAGTTTTCTGCAGAGCAGGCTTGCAAATATTCCGCATCGCGATTTGCTTGAGGCCGAAGAAGGGTGGTGGAAGGGCGAAGGCGTGGGCATTTCGGGGGCCATTGATCGGGCCGGGACGCCGTGGTTGCGGATGTTCGATCGTGGCGGAAAACGCGGGGATGAGATTCTCTACCCGCGGGAATATCAGACGATGTTGAAGAGGGGTTACCGGGCGGGAGTGGTTTGGCGCGCGCTGGAAGAAAAATCGCTGATCTCGACGTATTTGCTGATGTACACGATTTCGTTCCACGATCCAGGGATTTGCTGCCCTTATACGGTGTCGCTGGGGACGGCGGTGCCGCTGGCGAAATATGGGAGCGCGGAATTGCAGGGCCGCTACCTGGCGCAGCTCCTGCGGAAGGATGATTCCGTGTGGCAGGGCGCCACGTGGATGACGGAGATCAAAGGCGGGTCGGATTTGGGTGCGGCGGTGGAGACGGTGGCGCGGCCGGCGAGAGATGGATGGCTGCTGAGCGGCGAGAAGTACTTCACGAGCAATGCGGGGGCAGAGTTGGCGGTGGTGGCGGCGCGGCCGCACGGAGCGGCGGCGGGTGTGCGCGGGCTGGCGTTGTTCCTGGTGCCGCGATACCGCGAGAATGGCGAGCTCAATTATTTTGTGCGGCGGCTGAAGGATAAGATTGCGACGCGGTCGGTTCCCACGGGAGAAGTGGAGCTGAAAGACAGCGAGAGCTACCTGCTCGCGCCGGCGGACGCGGGAGTTTATCTCATCCTCGAAGTGTTGAATCTCTCGCGTGTGGCGAACGGCGTGGTGAGTGTGGCGTTGGCCCAGCGCGCGATGGCGGAGGCGCTTTCGTATGCCGAGGGCCGCACAGCGTTCGGCAAGAGGATTCTCGATCATCCGCTGCTGCGTCATCAATTTGAAGAGCGGATGAAAGGGCTGCGAGCGGCGTTCGCACTGGCGTGGGAGTCGGTGCAACTGCTGAACGAAGTGTGGATGGAGCGGCCGCCATACTCGGAACGGTATCACCTGTTTCGACTGGTGGCACACCTGTCGAAATACTGGACGGCGGAGTTTGCAGTGGATACGGCAAAGTGGGCGATGGAAGTGCATGGCGGGCTGGGAGTTCTGGCGGAATATGGCGCGGAACGCTGGCAGCGGGAGGCGATGATTCTGGCGATCTGGGAGGGAACGTCGCATCGGCAGATGCTGGATGGGCTGGAAGTGATGGAAAGGAAGAGAGCGCACACGATGCTTTTCCGGCGGCTGGGGGAGATCGAAGCGTCGAAAGAGATTCAGGAGATGGAAGCGGAAGTGGAGCGGCATTTGAAGCTCGCGCCGGAGGAAAGGGAAGCGCTTGTGGAGCCGTTGTTTCGGAAGCTGGCGAGTTTCACGGCGGGGAGGCTGGTTGGAACATAAGGAAAAGCGAACAGCGGGCACGATGTATTGTGCTCCTACACAGGACGAGTCAGGCGGACAAGCACCGGGGGCTTGGGTACCGGGGAAATGGTCTCCGCCTGGGCGGCGGGGCAAAATCGCGGTGGAGCGGCCGTGGGCAAGCTTGTAGAATGGAGGGACCACTGCGGGAGTGGCGGAACTGGCAGACGCGCAAGACTTAGGATCTTGTGGCCGAAAGGCCGTGGGGGTTCAAATCCCTCCTTCCGCACCAATATTTCCATTTGATCCTTCTCATTCCAAGCCGCGATTCCAAGCTTTTGATAGTGGTGGATTCGAGATTGGTGCCGGGGCATAATACGAGGTTAGAAAGAGAATTGCCTGGCGAAGCGTCCCCGTTGCCGGGCCGACGCGCCTATCCCAAGGGTGCGTGAACGATGCGGCTGCGACAGAGGGCAGCGCAATGATCATCCAGGATCAGGGCGATCACCTTATTATTATTCGGCAGACGGACCACGCGGTCCTGTCGGGCTTTTTCGCGCGCGAATTGGGAAACGAGATTTTTTCCAAGCCCGAGCCGGGGGAATCGTTCCGCCTGGCCGCGACCGAACACGACAATGGATGGGAAGAATGGGAACTTGAAGCGGGCATTGACCCGGTCACGTTCCTGCCGTACAGCTTCATGTCGGTTCCAACGGCGGAGCATATCGCGCTCTATCAGCGGGGAATTGAACGGGTGGTGAAGGCCGACCGCTACGCGGGACTGCTGGTGAGCATGCATTGCGCGGGACTTTACGACCGTACGCGCGCAACGATGCCGGGATTTTCGGCCAAGTACGTGAAGTCCCAGGAAAGCGCGCTGGTGACGGATGTGATGCAGAGACTTCGGCTGCAGCAATTGCGATTGAAAGTGGATTTGCGCGCCGATCCGGCGCTGAAAGATTTCTCCGAGGAAAAATGGCTGCAGGCGAACTCGCACCGCCTGGAAGCGATTGACAGGCTCTCGCTGTATATCTGCCTCGGGCCGGTCGAGCCGGCGACCATCGACGCTGTGCCCATGGACTATCGCGGCATGGAAGCGGATTGGAATCTTCAGCCCGAAGGGAACAACGCGGTGGCGCTGGAGCCATATCCATTCCGGCGAGACCCGCTGGAAATCAGCATTCTGGCGCGGCGAATCCCGAAGCGGCATTATGCTGACGATCTCGATTTTCAGAAAACGCTCGCGCAGGCGTCGTTTTTCGCGATGAAATTCACGATCCGCGCAGGCGGCGCCAAGATGCGCTCCCATGTAGCGAGAGCTTGATCAGGTCAGCTGGCGTCCGCGCGTTTCCGGGAGCAAGAGAGCCAACATCGCGGCGACGAAAAACGCTCCCGCCTGCAGAAAAAACGCCGGACCAATTCCATATTTCAAAGCCAAAGCTCCCACGGCGAACGGCGCAATTGCGGAGAAGCCGCGCCCGACGTTGTAGCTGAGGCCCATCGCCGCGGCGCGGATTTCTCCGGGAAAGATTTCGCTGGCGATCGCCGCGTAACCTGAAAAAAAGCCGGTGCCGAAGAAAGCCACGAAAGGGCCAAGAAGCAGCAGCCAGAAAGAGCTGCGCGACATTCCGTAGATCGGCACAAGGGCCGCGGCGACCAGCAGGTAGGTGAAGTAGGGTTTTCGGCGGCCAAAGGCGTCAGCAAAAAAACCGAATGAAGAGTATCCCAGCCATTTTCCGAAACAGAGCACCAGGAAAAACGATGTGGTCTTCGCGAGACTCAGGCCGCGGCCGCCCTGAGCCGCGGGCAAAGATAAGTAGCCCGGGATCCAGGTAAACAGGCCCCAGTAGCCGAACATTCCGCAGGCGTTCATGGAAGTGGCAAGGAGGCCGTTGCGAAGGATTTCTTTTTCGCGCAGGCGGGCGAGCCAATTGTTTTTTTGCACCCGGACGCGATTCTTCCAGATGTCAGGTTCCGGAACGCTGCGACGCACCCAGAAAACGAGGAGAGCGGGCAAGACGCCGACGAAAAAGACGGCGCGCCAGCCGTAGTGCGGCAGGACGACGATGACGATCAGCGCGGCGATAGCTTCGCCAATCGCGTAAGCCGATTGCATCATCCCGAGCGCTTTTCCACGATGCTCCGGGCGCCAGGTTTCCGCGATGAGCGCGGCGGCGGCGGTCCATTCGCCGCCCATGCCAAGCCCAAGCAAGAATCGAAAAAAGGCCAGCTGGGGAATGGTATGAGAAAAGCCGCAAGCGGCGCTGGAGAGGGAATAGACGAGGATGGAAGCCATCAGCGCGCGTGTGCGGCCGATGCGGTCGGCAAGCAGCCCGAAAAGGAAGCCACCGATGGCCGAGGCCACAAGAGTCAATGAGTTCAGGAGGCCCGCGGCGCGCGTGTTCATCCCAAATTCGCGAATGAGGTAAACGAGGACGAGGGAGTACAGCATCACGTCCATCGCATCGAGCATCCAGCCGAGCCCGCCCGCGATGAGCGATTTGTTTTCGGCCGGAGTTACATCGCTCGGCCACGCGAATATGGAAGACCCAGGGCTAAGCGCGGGCTCGGGCGAGACAGTTGTTGCCGTGGAGGAAGAGTTCGGCAATGGGGGCGTTGACACGCCCAGATTGTAACGAATTCAGCGATGCTAGGAAGAGAAAGTGGAGTAGTGTTGGTCAAGCAGGGCGCCAAGTGCGCACCTCTGGCCACGATCTTCAAGCTGACCGAAGAGCCCATTTCCACTTGACATTCCTGGCGCGCGCGTACATCTTGGTTGGCTTTCTCCCGCTGCGGCTGAAGGTCACAGGCGCGGAGAAGCGACTCGACTAACTATGACCAAGGTCCGCCTCTGTTTCCACGATCGCTGCTTTGATGGTACCGCTTCCGCCGCTCTTTTTTATCGGTTTTATCGCGAGCGTTTTGACGCGGCCGCGGAGTTCGGGTTCACGGGAATGACGCATCGCGCGGCGCAGCCCTGGGAACCGGGCCTGTTTGACGGTGACGAGAACGCCATCGTGGACTTCAAATATTCGAACTCTCCAAAGGTGACCTGGTGGTTCGACCATCACCAGAGCGCCTTTCTCACGCCTGCCGACGCGGAACAATTTCGGACACATCCCGGGCCGCACATGTTTTACGATCCGGACTACAAGTCCTGCACCAAGCTCATTGCCACAATCGCGCGGGAAAAATTCGGATTCAACACGGAGCCGCTGAAGGACTTGATTCACTGGGGCGATATCATCGACGGCGCGCAATACCCGACGCCGGAGTCTGCCGTCGAACTCACCGAGCCGGCGACCCAGCTCGCGCTGGTGATTGAGGCCGCGCCCGAAGACGGGCTGCCCGCGCGCATCATTCCGGAGCTGGCCTACCGCTCGCTCAGCGAAATGGTTAAGCTGCCGCTCGTTGCTAGGCATTTAGCGCCGCTGCTCGAACGGCACCGCAAGTCCATCGAGATTTTGCGCGAGCGCATTGAAGCGCGCGAAGGAGTCATATTTTTTGACGTAGGCGACCTGGAACTCGAGGGCTACAACAAGTTCATTCCTTATTTATTGCACCCGGAATGTGTGTACTCCGTGAGCGTTCTGGCTTCACCCGTGCGCGCCAAGGTTTCGCTGGGCACCAATCCGTGGAATCAGGCCGCTGCCGACAAAAATCTCGCCTCCCTCGCAGAGAAGTTCGGCGGTGGCGGACATCCACGCGTGTCCGCGATCTCGTTCGAACCCGGAGATTTGCCGCGTGCGCGGGAAGTCGCCCGCGAATTGACTGCGGCACTCCGCGGAAAGTAAGGCACGCGAATCACGCAGCAGGTCAAGGCGCGAGGGATGACAAGCGTCGTCAAACGATTCATCGCAATTTCACGGCATCGATCCCGGCGTGGTGCGATTCCTGCCCGTTCGACAAAGTTGTTTGTCCCATGTAAAATTCTAAAATACCAACCGTGGACCGGTAGCTCAATGGTAGAGCAGTTGACTCTTAATCAACGGGTTGGAGGTTCGAGTCCTCCCCGGTTCACCACTTAATCCAAAGCACTTGCAAGAGAATCGTCGAAAAGCCGAAAGTGCCAAGGTAGTAGGAAGGGTAGTAGACGGCTGTCGTTTTCGCCCTTTGAGGGGGGGAGCCTGTGCAGCGATGCTAGCTGACGTTCCAATGGGTGAGAGTCCCATC
>Ga0210405_10000597_pt1 | contig 47041 bp, 51 predicted proteins | sample IncBWH11MmetaG_FD_155492 | JGI IMG/M metagenome (GOLD analysis project Ga0210405, IMG submission 155492) | Forest soil microbial communities from Barre Woods Harvard Forest LTER site, Petersham, Massachusetts, United States - Inc-BW-H-11-M | ecosystem: Environmental > Terrestrial > Soil >... | reverse complement strand
TAGTGGATAACGCTGCATTTTGAGTTTGCGGTTCATTTGAGTTACCTACCGTCACTACCCAAACTGTAGCAGCTTACTTACATACTGTCAAGGGATAATTACCGGGATCAGAAGCGGGAGCTTGAACGGCTACTGGAGGGGGAGGCTCACAAGTAAAACCAAGGGGCCGGAACTGACAGCAGTTGAAGCCATGAAACTAAAGCCCAAAGAACTCCAGATCATCGTGTTAGCTGCTGACGGGCTGAATGCTTCGCAAATCGGCGAAGCGATGAAACTCACTCCTGGGACTGTAGGAGTCTACCGTTGGCGCGCGATAGAGAAGCTTGGTGCTGACAATCTCTACCACGCCATTGCGATCGCCTTCCGCCTCGGAATTCTGAAGTAAGTTACAAATCCGAAACTTGCCAGCCTCTACTTCCTAATCCATATTCCTCTTGAAGCCCCCAACATCTTGTATATGGAAACTGCGAATCTTCCTGCGCGAGCTCCGATTTCAGACGAAGAACTCTTTCAAAAGTACGGCAAATTCTGCGGATACATGGCCTGGCAATTCGTCAAGCGCTCAGGATCTTATGACGACGGCGAACGAAACGTAAGACTCGACACAGAGGACGCCGAAGACCTTGCCAGCGTAGCCACCTACCATCTTCTGCGAATTCCTCAGCGCTATCGCGATCAGCCGCCCTACATCAAGCGCGTGATCATCTCGAAGATCATCACAGCTTGGCACAAGCGGATAAAATGGAGCAAAGAATGTCAGCCGCCCCGCTTCGTTAAGCAATTTTCACAGGATAAGGGAATGGGGCGAAAGGGAGACGTTTTAGATTTGCAAACGGCATACGTGGATTATTTCGATCAACTCCCAGGTCGCGATGGCCTAGCAGAACACACACAAGTTTCCTTCGACTCAGCCGCAATCATCGCTCTCCTTCCGAAACTCCCCCAAGTCCAACGTATCGTCTTAGAACTTCATTTCGGTCTAAATGGTGCAAAGCCTTGCGGATCAGCGCGAATTGCTACGAAGCTCGCAAGAACGCGCTACTGGGTAGATGCTCGGCTCAATGCAGGCTTGCAGGAATTACGCTCCATGATCTCAGCCAAGCCACTCCCGCCAGCCGTTTTATAAAGTGCATGGCTACCTTGACAAAAAAACAGCGGATCTTTGTCAAGGAGTATCTCGTCGACTCAAACGCCACAAGAGCCGCAAGGGCAGCAGGTTACAGCAAATCGAGTGCCGATCAAATCGGTTCGCGTTTGTTGAAACATGTCAAGGTTGCTGCAGAACTTGACCGATTAACGACAAAACGCTGCGAAAAGCTCGAGATTACCGCTGATCGAGTGCTTGCAGAACTGGCAAGGTTGGCCTTCGTGGACCCCCGGAAGTTCTTCAACGCAGACGGCACAGCGAAGGACATCGCGGAACTGGACGACGACACGGCGCCGTCCTTGGCTGGTATCGAAGTTGATGAGATCTGGAAAGGCCGCGGCGAAGACCGCAAGAAGGTGGGCGAGACTAAGAAGTTCAAGATCGCCGACAAAGGCATCAACCTCGAGCGGCTGGGCAAGCACTTGAAGCTATTCACCGACAAAGTGGAGCATACGGCCGACGGTGAATCACCCATTCGCGTTCTCTGGATTGGAGAAAGAAAGAATGTCGAACAACGGCAATGATCGCACTGCAGACTCTCTGCACGGCTACCCGATCGACATGATCGGCAACCAGATCCGCAAAGGCGATCTAGTGACCCTAACCTTCCCGTCGTCAAGCGTAATCTGTCGCGTGGTCGGCGTGAGTCCGGTCTCACTCACGGACGGTATGGAGATCGAAGGCAATCTAGTTCTCGCCGTCCATCTCCCGCACCGCGGCGCCGTCCCGATGGCCTTGGTGATCAAAGAGCCAGAAGAGGCGAAGCTATCACAAGGCGGATCCGCGGCGGAGATCGAAGCCCTGGCCGCAGCTCAAAAGATCGTCAAGCAGTAACTGTGTCTTCGTGGCAAACCTCGGCTACTTCATCGATCGCCAGGGCAGACTAGGCAGAGATCCGCGGTTTACGGATCTGGTCGAGAACTGGCGCGCAGTCAATTCCATCAATACAAGCTATGAGTCAGAGCACCGGCCGGCGCCTGGGGCGCGCTGGTCTGTCTACGAGACGGATCCTGAAGGCCTGAAGCTTATCAAGGCTGAGATCTTCGCGCAGGATCGCTGGAAGGATGTCCACTTCCGCGAGATCTACTGCCCGCACATTACTTCGATCCGCTACTTTGAGTGTCCACGGAAGCATACGTTGCTATGGGGCAACCGCGGCGGCGGTAAGTCCGTAACGCTGCTGTGGAATGCAATCTTTACCGCAAATCTGATCCCCGGCTCGAGCTCGCTCACTATGCGGCGCGTGATACCCGAGCTTAAGAAAACCCTGATCTCGGAATTGCTGAAGATCCCCGAAGGCCTCCGCGGACGCTACAACGACAATGACAAAGTTTCGCGCGTCGTTATCGGCAGCAAGCGCTCCGAGATCTGGTTTGCCGGCGCTGAGAACGAGCAAGACGTTAGAAAGATGCTCTCGGGTAACTATGACCTGATCCAGTTCGACGAGTGGGCAGAGTGGCCTTTTAAGATGTGGGACTTCATCACCGGCTCGGCGCGCTCGACGTACTCGCAAGACATCATGGAGATGGCAGCTCGAGCGCGGATCGGCGGTGCTACGAATCCGATGGGGACCGGCGGAACAGCGCTGCAATTCCTCTTCGGCTGCGATCACGTCAAGCAGCAAGTTCCCGGCGAGGATCCAACACTCTACAACCCAGAGCAGTACGAAGCTATTCGCAGCGATATCGAAGATAATCCGGCGTTCAAGGCTGGCACCAAAGCCGGCGACGATTACCGGCAACTGTTGCTAGGGAAGAGCCGGCGGATTCAGGCGGCCTGGATCTATGCCCGCTGGGATAAGTTCGAAGGCCAGTATTTCGAGAACCTCAACGCCGAACTGATGACGTTGCGCCATGACACCTTTTTGCGGATGGTCTTGCGCCAGCATTGGGCGCCGCGCTGGATGTCGATCGACTGGGGCATGGAGCATCATGCGGTTTGCGGCTGGTGGGCGCTGGTGAAGTTCGGCCAGTATGAGATCCCCGTCACCTACAGAGCGTATATCTGCAAAGGCCTGGGTGAGACCGGATTCGCGCAAGAGCTCGTCGACCATACCGAATTGAACGAGCGAAAGAAGATCGAGAAGATTTACCTTTCGCCTGATTGCTTCGGTGACTCGAACCACTCGAGAGCCCGCAGGATGGGCAACGTCTTCGCCGAGAACGACATGCCGCGACCAGTGCCAGCCATGAACAAGCGCGAAGATGGCTGGTCTCTCATGGATGACCTGATGCGGGAAGTCCACGAGCACATTGAAGTTCTGCCCGACGTGTATCTCACGGTCTGCGGTTGGATGATTACCGACCAAAAAGTCGAACCGATTCCGGAGAAAGGCGAGTGGCCAACGATCATCGAATGCCTAGGGCAAGCCGTTCGCAACCCAAAGAAAGACGGTGACGTCATGGCTGAAGGCGACTCGCTCCATCTGGACGTGAACGACATGGCGCGCTATGGAATTGCTTCCCGAATCTCGCCGCGGCGGAAACCGTTGGAAGATCAGATCAGAGACAAGCTGGAAGGTCTGCCAGTTGAAGGGAATCAACGTTACATGGAGCACCTGAAGCTGTTGGCAAAAGATCGCAAAGGCGAGAATTCGGACGTGTTTTACCTGAAAGGGTTTCGAGGGAGACGACGATGAGATACGGATATTCAACAAAAGAACTGCAACCCCGACCGCCGAAAGAGACGATTGATCAGACGTTGCGGCGATGGCTGCGGAACTGGCTTGGGATCGACGCTGTTGAATCCGGCCTGTCCGCGAACGAAGCAGCATTACTCGAATTTAAGAAACTACTGAAAGACGCCCTAAACGCGGTTGCCGACACCCGCCAAGACCTGATCCAGCGTATGCAGGATCTCTCGCTCGAACTCGCCAAGCCCAAGCATGAGGCAGACGAGTCCGCAAAGCAGGAATCTCAAACTGTCGTGCCGGCCCACGTCCCCTTCAGTGTGCGTCGACGCCAGGCGGAAGGAAGCAAGCGGAACATGTCTGCCTACCTCGCTCCCGGCAAAAAACCGTCCGCATAGTTTTATAGAGTGTCATGGCACATGTGAACGGAAACCGTTATCGCTCGTTCGGCCAAGGTGCTCGCCGCGAGAAAGAAAAAGAGCAAGTCTCCACGGATAACAACAAGACCGAAGAAGGCGACAACGAAGCCTCGGACGCGCCCGGAATGAGCGGCCTTGAAGGCAAGATGACCGTGGGCAAACATCCGACTACTGGCAAATACCACGCCTACAGCCACGACGACAAGGAGACAACCAAACACGAAAACGTCTCCGAGATGCTCGATCACATGGGGGAACACTTCGGCAAGGATGAGGAAGAAGAAGGCGACTACAACGAGTCCGAAGAGTCGCAGGCAGGCGAAGAGGGAATGGGGTCACTGGACGGTTCTGTTAAATCACTTTTGGGGTAAATAAGAAAACCATGAAGCTACGAATTGCAATTCTTGCACCACTCATGCTTTGCGCTGCGCTCGCATTTGGGCAGGTGCTCCCTGGGCAGTCGCTCGGTGCCCCGAAGTTCTCCGCATCGTATGATGGCGGAGTTTACTACTCGCTCGGCTACCAGTATTCGACCTCTGTCTTCGCCGGCGGGCAGTCGACGAGCGGAACCTATTCGATCCAGCTCTTTAAGCCGTTCATCTCGACGCAAGACGGACGTTCGGTCTACATCTTTTCAGGCACAAACGGCGTTGCCATTCCGCCGATTACGATTGGCTCCCCCGGATCTTCGACACAGGAAACCGTAACGCCATCAGCATCTGCGAACTGCACTGGGCCAACGCCTCCAGGAGTCTTCTGCACCCTAACTGCAACCTTTGCCAACGGACACGGCCAAGGCGATCAGATCATTTCCGGCGATCAGGGTGTACTTGAAGCCATTGCGGATGCTTCACTGAACGGCGGCGGTATGGTCTGGTGGCAGATTGATTCCGGGCCACTGACGCTTTCTACCGGCTCGCAGAGCACTACCATCTCAGCAGCCAAGATTCCGATCCACTCGACAGTAGTGAATGCTGTCGGGCGTGTTACCACTACGATCACCGGTTGCGCGGGTGGATGGTCACTCGGTTACTCGACGGGTGTGGAATTCACGCCGGCGGATACCACGCTAACCGCAGGCAACACGACTGACACTCTGGCAACTCAGGCGAACCTTTACAACGTGTCATTCAACGTGGCGTCAACCAACCCCATCATCTTTTGCACGACTGGTGCGGCTACTGCGGGAGCGGTTCACGCGCGCATTCAAGGTTACAAGATGGCGCCTCCGGCCTTCTAAGCCAAACTTTCTTGAGGAGTTGAAAGCATGTCGAGTCACAACGAAGCGAAGTATCCGCAGGGCCATCCAGTAACCAGCACGAAATCGCCTGAGCCACTCCCGATGCACGTTGAGGCGACAGAGAAGGCAGCGGCCTACGAGAAGGCGATCCGCCTAAAGATGGCGACTGACGATCTGGCATGGCCTGAGGCGAAGAAAGCGGTTGACGAAGAGGCTGCACCGAAAGCAAAGGCCTCGATCAAAGTTCAGTAATGCCTTTTAAGTCGAAGGCGCAGCAAAGATTTCTCCATGCTCACCCTGAAAAGATTGGCGGGGCCAACAAACTGAAAGAGTGGGATGATTCGACCGATTTCTCATCCCTACCAAACAAAGTGGCGAAGCCAAAGAAATGGATGCAGGCCGAGAGTAAGCGCGAGGAGCACGCTGGGACCAAGGGCGTCTTCTCAGCAGCCGCCGCCAGTGCTGGAAAAAGTACGCAAGAGTACGCCGAAGAGAATAAGCACGCCAGTGGCAAGAAAGGGAAACGCGCCCGAATGGCCTTGATGTACATGGGTGCCAAGCACTAATGAGCCCAGCCTACGCACCCTCGACTGCCAGCCTTCCGATCACGCAAGTACGCCGCGGCGATCTTCCTGTACCTGTCTGGAACAACGAAAACCCGCTCACCGGGACAAAGAGTCAAGCTGTCAACATCCAAGTCTCGGGCGGCGTGAACGATGCGGCTGGCGGAAGTTATGTAAGCATTCGCGGCACGTTCTCTGCTGCACCTGGTGCGTTCACGATTCAGGTTCAGACCGCAGACCAAGATGTTGATGCGGCCTATGTCTCGGAGAACTTCGGCGGCGCCACTCCTGGAACCATCACCACGGTCAACGCCAACAATTCTTTCAGTGTGGAACTGATCCCCATTGCTGCCCGCTTTATTCGTCTGCTGATGGTGTTGCAGAACGCAAACGCAGTCAACCTGACGGCTACCATCTCAAGGGGGTAACGCTCGTTGCCCCAAATCACCAAACCAGAGAAGATCGACCCGACAAAAGGGATGCCGGAGTATACAGAGAAGTTCGCTGCCGGCGAAACCTCTGCAGCAGAAGGCAATACCGAGTGGGGCATCAACCGCGAACGAATCCCAACTCGTTATCAAGAAGAGTTTCGCTCAATGGCGCGCAAAGTCGCGATGCGCGATATGTTTGCCAGAATTGAGGAAGTAAAGAACTCAGCCGTACGCCGTTTTGCGTGGCGCAACATGCTGGATGTGGTTTTCAGCGAAGACCAGGCAGTATGGACGCAAATCGGTGCTCCGCAGGGTCCACAGCTCAAGCACCAGGAAGACACAGGCGACGAAGAACTCCACTACCCGTTCAATATCTTCCAGCAATTCGGACGAGAGCACATTGCGATCGTGGCCGAACCTTGGAAGATTCGCATGGAAGCCACAGACCCGAGCAGTCCTGATGCCTTGCGAGTGGCACAAGCCGCCGACGCCATGCGGGAGAACATAGAAGCCAAGAACGAACTTAAGCAGTTGCGTGTCGACGCCGCACGGCTGTCTTGGACTGATGGCAGGGTTTCACTCTACTCGCGCTGGGTCACAGACGGCGCGCGCTTTGGATACGAAGAGGAAGGACAGGAAGAGGAAACACCCGAAGGGGTTGGCGAAGGTGGCGATCCACCGAAGAAGAAGCCGCGCGAGCCCAAGGGTGGAGAACTGATCACGCCTTATGGAGTGTTGGAATGTAAAGTGCCGATCAACATGCGATCGAGTAGCGACTTCATGTGGAGGCAGCTCTCGTATGAGATCGATCTAACTTCCGCGAAATCTATGTACCCGTGGCTGGCCGATTCGCTGCAAGGCGGCGAGCCTGGACCTGGGGAATACAACTTTGATCGCACGACCCGCCTGGCTGTAACTCAGGGCATTCGACTGATCACCGAGAGCGGCGACACAACCAAGAGTTTGCCAACATGGCAGCGGACATGGTTCCGGCCGTCCTTCTTCGCAGAGATCGAAGACGATGACGTGCGCGGCTGGTTCCAAGATAACTATCCGAACGGCGGCATGGTCGCATTTGTCGGAGACACTTACTGCGAATCGCGCGACGAATCGATGGACGATCACTGGAAAGAGGTTCATCCGCTACCCGGCGACGGCCAGGCGACGCCGGCCTGCGGCGAAATCATCATGCCAGTCCAGTATGCCGTGCTCGATATGGTAGACCTCGCAATGGAAACCTTCATGAAGGGGATTCCGGCGATCTACTGCAACAAAGACATGGTGGATCTGCAGGCGATTTCGAAGCAGAAGGCGGGCCCAGGGGCACACTACTCTTCGAAGCAAGGACTTGAGCCTGATCAGAAGATGCAAGATAGTTTCTGGCCAGAGCCGATTCCTGAATTGTCGCAGTCGGCAATGGGGTTTCTCGAGCAGTTGTTTACGATCGTCCCGCAGTCGTTGACAGGACTTTCGTCTGCAGCGCTGGGCATGGCAAGCCCCGACAATCAGACCAAGGGCGGAATCCAGCTTCTTCAAGCAGCTTCGAAGGGTCAATCAGGTGTGGCTTGGGGCGCGTTTCGCGAGGGTTATGCGGGTTCAATGGCGCAATGTGTACGAATCGGCGCGTACTTCCGGGCGGCTGAAGCTGAGGACGGCAAGATCAAGCTAGGCAACGTGGAGATTGATCTCGAAGACCTCTTCCCTGGGAACTGGGCATGTAAGCCGGACGGTGACGAGAGCTATCCAAACACACATGCTGAACGGCATGAGGCAATCAAGGAACTAAAGGCCGACGTTGCGGCGATGCCAGCCTTGGGGCAAATGTTCTCAGCCCCAAAGAATCTTGCTCTCTTGAAAGATGACTACGGGCTAACGGATTACGAAGTAGAAGGCGCCTCATCCTACGAAAAGCAGATGTCAGAATTGCAACAGTTGCTCGCTGAGACGCCGGTACCGAACGTGCAAGCGAAGCAGGCTTATGCAACGGCTGTATTGCAGGCTGCGGCGACTGGTCAACCTCCGCCTCCCCCGCCTCCGCCTGAAGCTTTCTTGCAGTCTTCTATTCAGCCGGGGAAGTACGATCGTGACGAATTTGAACTTGCGGCCTTAGTGGACTGGTTCAACGATCCAGAGGGGATTCAAGCAGCGCGCGACAACCCCGAAGGCTACATGAACGCCGTGCTTCACGCCGATCTACACCAAGCGAAAGTCGATCAGAAGCAGGCGAAGCAGCAACAGGCCGCGCTACTGCCCCAGATCGCACTGGAAAAGGCGAAGCATGCGCCTGCTCCGCCGAAATCTCCGTCAGAGTCGATCCAGTTCAAGGACTTGGGGCCATCTGGACAGCTTCAACTCGGAAAGCAAGCTGGTCTTGATTTGACCGCAGACGTGGCGGCGCACATTACAGAGGACACCCTAGGCGGCGGTCAACCTCCCAAACCAGCCGCAAAGCCTCAGCCGCGCCCACAATAAGCCAAGTTTTATAAAGTGTCATGAACTTCCTTCGATCCTTCCTGCTCAATACGTTCTTTTTTGGCCCTTCTCTGTTCTTCGCATCCGGCGCTGCTCCCATTGGTGGGGGCGGTGGAGGAACAGAAGGGGGCGGCGGTGGGGCTGGTGCCGGAGAGGGCTCTGGCCCAATCGCTACATGGGGACCGCCGAAAACTGACGGAGGCGATAAAGGTGAAGGGGGCGAAGGTGCGGGCGAGGAGCGAGCAAGCGTTCACGGAGATGACGGAGCAGGTTCGGAGGTTGATGATCTCGGGGATGAATTCAGCGGAGAAGACGACGAGACTGTTGGAGATAGCGAAGAGAGCACGCAGACTTTCAAGCAGTTCCTCGACTCGATCAAAACCGGCCTCACATCCGAAGATCCGAAAGCCGCGAAGACCGCCGAGAAGCAGTTAAAGAAAATCTACGGTGAAAATCAGCAGTTTCGTGAGGCGGGATTCGAAACGCCGGAAGAAGCACGCGAACTCACCGACCGTCTTGAAGCCATGGGTGGAATTGAGGGTATTGAGACCGAAACTGGAGAAGCCGCAACCCTCTGGAACATGCTCGGCGCGGGCGATCCAGCCATTCTCGACACGTTGCAGAAGGATCATGGCGAAGGCCTGGTCAAATTGTTCTCCCCCTACGTAGACCGCATGGCCCAAGTCGCGCCGGCGGTCTACGCGCACAAGTTTGCCCGCGTGTTCATGGCAACGATGAACGAAGCCTCAGCCGGTCAAATCTCGGCACTCGCTGCAATCAACCAGTTGATGAAAGTGGAAGGTGTACAGGACTCAGAAGCGTTCCAGCGCATTGCTGAAGTCATCAATCACATTGACGCCATCGCCAAAAAGGAGCCAACCGAGGCAATTGGCAGCGAAAAGCTCACAAAACGCGAGCGTGAACTGCAAGCAGAGAAGGCGGAACTCACAAAGCAGAAATTGGGCGGCCAGGCTGCGCCGCTTCTCAACGCTGGGGCGAAAAACGCGATTGCGACTCGCCTGAATGGGCAAAAACTGAGTCAGCAAGCGATGAAACAGGTGATTGCTTGGACTCACGCTGAGTTTGCCAAGCTTGCCGCGAAGGATGCGACCGCAAAACGCAATCGTGAAGCACTTTTAGAAGCTGGCGAGCATGACAAGTGGCTGCGCAACGTTAAAGCGATCTCAAAACGGCTGATGCCACTCGCTGCGAAGGCCGCACTGCGGCGTTATCGCGGAATTGCAGGGAATACTTCTACTGAAGCGGACAAACGCAAGGCAGAAGGCAGTTCCAGGCGTGAAGCAGGCGGCGGCGGCACTTCAGGCGGCACAATTCGGACGAACAAGGCGCCCGATCCAAAGATTGTTGACTGGGACCGCATGAAGATCGAAGCCAAGAAGAACGGCAAAGATGTAGAAGATATGTTCACGTTCGATCGAGCGTATTTCAAGAAAGGCGATCCGCGCCATCTGTATCGGTACTAATGAAATTCGAAGTTCTCAGACCGGATGGGATGCTTCGTGGCTACTTTGAGGGCTTCCACGATCAAGTTAATGGATTGATTTACGTAGAAACCCCCTTACCAGAAGGAACGGCCCGCGAAGATCTCCTAAGAGTCTGCGAATGGAACTCCCTGACGAGAAAAAGTAATCCCTGAGTTTTATAGAGTGTCACGTACCAAGGCACTGTGACGGGGACGGACACCCGTAGCTCTTGAGCTGAAACCGGATGATGCCGAGGGAAGTGGAGCAAATTTCCATTTTCTGAGTGAGGCGTCATCATGCGAATTCGTGGTTTTGAACGTTTCGATTCCCGCCCGATTGATCATTGCGTAGTTTTCGACCCTGCGGTAGTTACCGCGATTCTTTGTGCTGTCAACCCTGTCAACGCGGCGGCTTCGATCGGTGTTGAGCTTGAAGCAGTGCGCGATGCCGTCTGGCCACAATTCCAACAGGACGACACTTTCTATTCAATGGTGCCGGATAAGACGGATGAGATGGAAGTCTCTGACCGTCTGGCCCGCATTCCAATCCTCGTCTATCCCGGCTCGCAGTTCTCACAATTTGTGCCGGATGGTGCAGGACTTGGACCGGCAGGCGGCGAGAAGTACGACGATGGTGTAACCACTCCCGTCTACTTCGCGCAAGCCGTTGCAGTGACGAAGGAAGCTGAGTGGGCCACCAACAGCAAGAAGAAGTCGGTTGTCGATGTCTTCAAAGACTCTTTCAAGATCAACTTGCGGCAATTCCGTTCGAACGTCGAAGCTCTCATGGCGTCTTCGGACGGTTCCGGAACTCTAGGAACAGTTTCGAGCGCGGCCACTGCCGGCCAGTTGACCGTTAACGTGGCGAACAACTTTCAGGCCCAGAACACTTATCAGGTCTGGTCTGCCCTTGGCGGAGTGTTCCGCGGCACGATCACCGTGCTGACCGTCGACTCGGTAAACAACATTCTGTATCTGATTGCTGCGGCTCCTCCGGGAACGACTACCGGCGATCTTCTGATTGTCTCCGGTGCCCCGGCGGCGGCTGCAACTTCCTTGAACGGCATTCCTGCCATCAACTTCGGCTCGAATACCGGGCAGTTCTTCGGTATCCCTCGCGTGTCCTATCCGGGCATGTTGGTGACGCCGTACTACAACGCTTCCTCGGGCGGTCTGACTCCCCAAATCATTCAGATCCTCGAGTCCTACATGCAGCGCGCAACCGGCGTGAAGACGGAAGACCTGGACGAGATTGTTGCGCATGCCAACGTGGATCAGGTTTCAGCCTGGGAGTTGCTTGGACTCGTCACCACGACCAACGTAGCAACTGCTTTCGCTCCGCAGGACTATCAGAAAGGCGGAGACACTCGCGTCGACTACCTGAAGGCGAAGCGGATCAAGACTCTTGCAGGCCGCCAGCTCGTGACCAACATTCACGCACTGCCTGCCCGCGTCGACTTGCTCTGCTTGAAGTATTGGGGACGTGTGGTGCAGAAGCCTTGCGAGTTGTTCGACATCGACGGGATCACCGTTTTCCCCTTGTATGCGAATGATGGCAGCGTGGCTACGCAGCAAGCCTATTACTTTGTACACGGATTGCAACTTTTCACGAGCCGGGCGAGAAGCGGAGCCTATACCGATACGCTGGCCAAACCGACTGGTTTCTAATCCTGATACTCCGAAAGGAGGTTGGGGTTGGGTCAGAGCAAGATGCGCCCTGGTTAACAGCCAGGGCGTTTCTTATTTGGGTTTTATAAAGTGTCATGAACTGGGGCGCGTGGCTAACGCTCGGACTTGCAGCAGCTTTCGTAATCTTGTTCCTCTGGGGTTGGCACAGGATTCAAACCCTAGATTGTCCGCGATGCTACAGCTTGAACACACGTGACTTGGTGCAGAATGGGAAACCGGTGACGAAGTGCAGAGACTGCGGCTACGAGTGGGGCGACGTTGGCTAGATTGATCTACGCGCCCGCCTGGGCAACCGCGGGTCTTCGCAAGTTTCGAAGGACGCCTTACGGTGAGTGTGAATTCAGGGTGATCTGGGGTCCGTCAAAGATGCGGATCACGGGCGGATTGTGGGAAGACAATGGAAAAGTCGAATATCGGCTCATTCCCCAGTATGGAAATAATCCTCGATGGATCATGGAACGATGGCTTCCGCCGTCTATCTTCGGCTCGCCGCAAAGTTGGAATGATCAGACGCTCACTCCCGAAGGCTTGCTTGGACTCGGCCCATTTCCGCATCGTGGCCGGTTCGAACACCTCTCGACATTCGGGCTAAGTGACTCACGCGAACGCCCGATCAAAGGTTGGGCCGGATACGTTCCACTGGAGCCTGGAATGGTTGAATTAATGGCGCGGTTCTGCTGGATGGGCCGGACCATGACCTACGGAGAACTCAAGCGGGAGATGGAAGACGCGGCACTCGCGAAAGAAGCACAGCACGACAAGAACTTCGATGAAATGTGGGATGACAGGCAACTTACGAGACCCGGACTTAGTTTGGGAGCAGGTGGAGCGTTCAACAAGGAAGCTGCGATCGAGGATTACGCCAGAAAAATCGAACGCTCACACGCTTTTGTCGATGCTAGATGCTTTCGCCCGGGATTACATCAGCAGTGACGCTGTGAACTAGGTTCACAAGCACTTTACAGGATGGTCAGACATGCCAGAGATGGAAGGAACGTTTGTAGGGGTTGAAGCAATCGGGGGAATGAACGTTGCCCGCCGCCGTAGTTATCCCATGTCGTCATTTGAGAAGCGCGCGGTTGAGGAAGGCAGCAAGAAGCCTTTCTACATCTACAGCGTCAATCCAGTCCATGAGTGGCCTGTCCAGCATGGTCAATTGGGCACGATTCTGATCCAGAAATGCGCCAAGGGTAAACGGGTGTCGACGCCCACGATCATCCCCGGCGTGATTGCGAGGCAATATGACAAAGGGCTTGGTAAGAAGGAGTGGTACATAGAGGAAGGCATCGACATCGTTGAAGACATCCTTGGATGTTCGAAGCGGTATCCTTCACCGACGCCTGACAACAATCTGACGACTTTTGGAGTCTTCTATACTGACAAACCTTTCGAAGACCTTCCAGCCGCCGAGCAAGCCTCCCTGATTTCAGCCGCAACCCAGAAACTCATTGTCAAATTGCAGACCCTTGTGCTTTCTGCCGATCGTTTGCATTCCGAAGGTCATGGCAACTGGATCTCACAAGTTCATCGTGACGCGCTTGGAACATTGAACGACCTGAGTGGCGGGAAAGAAGAACGACCGTGGGCTCCGATCCGGTTGACTGCCGCACGCGTGGAATGCGGATTCTGTGGAGCCATGAACAAGCCCAACACGGCGAAGTGCGCGAACTGTCACGAAATCATCGATCAGGAGCTTTACAGGAAACTGAAGAAGCAACAAAAAGAGGAATAATTGCCAGCCGTTGGGACTACACCTTACGACCAGTGCGAGAACGTGTTGCAGCTCGCCCGTGCAATGGCGAACGACGCCGCGCTCTCGATTGCTGGCAACGTCCTTTCTGACACGCAGCCTTACGTCTTTATTTTGCTTGACGGAGCCTTCCGCGCGCTTCGCAAAATGCTTACATCGGAAGGTGTGAGCACCTTTTCAAAGACCGTCATCGTTCAAGGTCTAACCCCAGTGGCGGCTCCTGGGGGAATTGTCGATCCAACCATTCAGGTGCAACTTTCCTACACCGGATACTATGATGGCGTTCTGAATCATGGCAACCCGACACTTCCTCCTGATCTTCTTGAGCCTCTGGAACTATGGGAGCGCCAGAACGGCACACAGAACAAATGGAACCCGCTGCGTCCGGCTTCCGATTCGATCAACACCAGCAGCCAAGGAACGACGTTTGGAGAGTGGTTATGGGAAACCGACATCCTCTTCCTACCAGGCGCAACCCTAACGAACGACATCAAGATCAAGTATCTCTACAAAATGGCGATGCTGACTGCTCCGAATCAGCCTGTACCCATCAAAGACTGCATGGAAGCGCTTGCCGCCCTATTTGTCGCTTTCGCTGCTCGGTCTCGCGGTGGATCAGCAGTTGCCGCGGACTACGAAGCCCAAGCACGCATCTTCGTCAAAGGTATGGTCAACCCAACCGCGCGCCGTGAAGGTTACGCCAACTTCCAGAGAAAACCCTTTCGCTCTCATGGCGGGCGCGGTCACCGTCGCTAAGTTTTATAGAGTGTCATGAAATCGACACTTTTGGTGTGCCTGATCGTCTTCCTATCAATCTTTTGCCTTGGGCAAGGATCTGTTTCCACAGGTGCGCCTGTAGTCGTCAACGGGCTCGGTCAACCGCTTTCCGGTGCCTCAGTCGCGATCTGCACCAGCAACCCTGGGACCACAGCGCCGCCGTGCTCAAGTCTTGCGCTTACCTATACCGACATCACGCTTGGACACGCTTGTACTGGCACAGCCGGCACACAGCCGCTCAATAATCAACTGAATGCGACCGTCGGCACGGGCTGCTCGAATCCTGGGCTTACGGATGGGCTGGGCAACGCCGCCGCTTTTTCGTCAGCCGGGACTTACTGGTGTCAATACTACGGGCCGACCATCACAACGAGCGTAGTGCCGTGCATCTTCCCGGCTTCCGGAACGGGTACAGCCGCCGGCAATACAGGGCAGAAACAGGTTAAAAACCAAGCCGGTTCATTTGGTGCGGAAGCCGATTATGCCGTAGATCAGCTTACGGGCGCCACTTTCGACGCAAAAGTTGCGACTTGTGTCGCGAATCTCGGAGGCCTCGCCGGAACCTGCGATGCTACCGGCTTCACTAGCACACAAACCATCAGCGCCACGGTGATCGTGCCGGCCAATACGACCCTAAAACTCGCGCCCGTTGTCCACACCTGCAACGTAGCGGGGGCGCCTTGCATTAAACTCACCGGCCAAGGCGCGAAAGTCATCGGCACAAATATCGGCTCGACGATTTCGAGTACATCACCAAGCACAGCGACCGGATCGATCATTCGCATGGGCACGATCAACTCGTCTACCGATGGGATCGCCATCCAGACCACGGCGGCTAGCGGCAGTTTCACGGGTTACGAAGTCGGATTTGTTACGGTTGATTTCAATAATGCGGCGAGCAACACCGGCCGTCACTGCCTCGTTGGCTATTCCTTTTCACACTCCGAGATTCACAACTTGCAGTGTTACAACGCGGGCGTCAACGGCTTAGAGTTTGAGACGACGGCGGGTGGCTGGGGATACGACAATCATCTCCGTGATATTACCGTTTTTGCGGCCGGGAATACCGCTTTCAACTGGACGACTGTACCCGGTTCGGGTGCATCCGATTTTGATCGCTGGTATTGTGATCGCTGCAAAGCTGTACCCACATCTTCCGATGGCAGTTTTCACAGCGTCAATTCTTTCGCGCTCAACACCGGCACAGGTACACAGCAGACCATCGCCGATTTCTTTTTTACGAATCTGCAGACTTATGGTGTGGCTGTTGGCGGAAATGCCGGCTTCTATTTGAATCAGACCGGGACCGGAAACCCGCCTTACATCGAGAACATTTACGTTCACGGCGAGATTGAGCAGCAGACTGGATGCGGATGCGGAACTGCGGTAAAAGTATCCAATGCCGGCGCGGCGAACAGTGTCGGCTACATCAGTCTGGACATCATCAATCAAGATACGGGGTTTTGGTTCGCGCAAAACAATTTCACTCCGACGAATATCGTCGGTTGGCGAATTCACTTTCAGCAGCAAGGCATCATTTTCCCGCCTACGACCGTGCCGGTTGCGACTACAGCTTTCCCGTATCAGGGCCTCGTCTGGAATAGTTCGACTGGAAATTACGAATGGATACTCACACCCGATGGCATCGTTCATCTGATGCGTACAGACGTGGGGCCGATCGATTGGTTAGATTTCGATCAGTCCAACGAACGCCTTCTTGCCAAAGACAATGTAAGTTACATCGGAACACCTGGCAACATTTTCAAGTCAATGAGTGCCTACCAATTTATCTCCCCGACATCTGTGGCCTTCGCATCGCTGCCAGCCGCCGCAGCCGGAGCACAACAATATTGCAGCGATTGCCAGCCGACGGCCAACACTTGCACAGCCGCAAGCGCGGCGAACTGCGTTTGCAAGGGCGCTGGAAGCGGCATGTGGGCGAAAGCCGAGAACTTCATGGGCAATGGTTTGAACTGGTATTGCCACTAAAGATCATATGGCCCAAAACGCAAAAGATTCTTTCAGTAAGGCTCTGACGCTCTTCTCGTCGCTTTATCAAGATATGTCGCCGGCGGATCTGCCGGAAGGGCTTAGTCCCGACAATCAGGATCAATGGCCGTTGCCGGGATCGACTGGTACACGGCCAGGTCTGCAGCGCTTGCTCGGCGCCGCATTTCCGAACTTGCCAGCGATCATGTCAGTCGCCGACTTCTCGGCACCGAGTGGCGATTTCTGGATGATGAGCCTGGATTCGCTCGGAGTGCAGCGCTGGACAGGAGTTTTAGGGCAGGCACCAGCACAAATCAACGTCCTTCCCGGTGTGCAATGCAAAGCCGAAAGCGCGTTCGATAAACAGTGGTTCGCTTACTATAGTTCGCTCATTGCGAGCCAGCAAGCAGGGACCTCTTTTTCTGACGATTACTTCGTGGGTGTAGATGTTCCGCGTTACGTTGATGGGTTGACGGGCATCACGTACCGAGTGACGAGCGATGCGCCCGGCGCAAATCCGATCGTGCTGGCGGACATTGCTCCGACCGTACGCATCACGAGCATCAACAATCCGACCGGGGCGGTCATAGTCGCATCTCCAAATGGTGCAACCGAATCTGGTTCGATCGTCACCATCCAAACGACGACGCCGCACGGCCTACACGCGGGCGATTTTGTCTCGATCGTGGGTGTCGGAGTGGCTGGCTATAACAACCCAGTTCCGTCGCCTTGGCAAGTTATTGCTACGCCCTCGCCGACCGTTTTCACCTACGCCATTTCGGTGACTGGACTAGCTCCGAGCGGCGGCGGTTCCGCGATCGGTTGTCTCACGCAATTGTTTACGAGTACGCCACACGGTCTCAATCAAGGCGATGCATTCACCGTTGCAGGCACGGCCAATTATGACAATGCGCCGGCGAATCCAGTCAATCCGCCGTTTTGGACTGTTTTCCAAGTTATCTCGCCTACTGAGATCAGTTTAATCGGAATTGGAAGCTCTGGAACTGGCCCCGGAACGCTCACAGTCGGCGGCTTGAGTGTTGCAGGGCCGCGGAATTGCGTGCTGCTCTTTGTCATCAATGGCGAGATCACCGGGCCATCGGTGCCGATACAGTTTACTTCGGCAGGCCAACGGCAGTTTCAGGCGACCAGCGTGCCGCTTGGGCCACCGGGTTGCACTCAGCGAATTCTTGCCTTCACGCAAGCCTACGGGTCAACGTACTTCTATTTGAAAGCGGCCAAGATCCCGGGAATCGGCGGGCTACCCTCGCAAACTTCGCTGGGCACGATCATCAATGACAACGTAAGCACTTCGATCTTGCTCGACTTTAGCGATGCGCAACTCGCAACCGGAGTGAACATCAGCGCACCAGGCAACGATCTTTTCAATCAGATCGTGCTCGCGCCTTGCCTTGGAGTAATCGAATATCAGCAGCGCCTTTTCTGGTGGGGTGAGATAAATAACATCAAGAACCTGCAAAACTGCGGGTTTGAGGGCGGCTATGTGGCCCCGCTCGCTTCCGCAATTCCGCTTGGTTGGTCGGCGGTAGGCTCAACCGGGGGAACCGCTGGACTGGTACAGAGCACGATGCTTGCGACCGGACTCGCCTACAGCATGCAGAGTGCCGGCGGTCTTTACGACTGCATGATCTCGCAGCCGGCGCAGCAGGACTACTACGGCGGCCCGATCTTTCAGCCTTCGCTCGCCTATCTGACGCGAATCGCCGTCTCGACACGCGTCGCACTCACTCAGGGAGAACTGGTATGTGATCTGTACTCGCCGAGCTTGAATCAGATTTTGGCGGTCTCAAGCCGACCTGCTGCAGGAATCCCGGTCACGCCGAATATTTATGCCTGGATCACGATGCCGATGTCAAATGCGATGCCGGCCGTCGTACCTTCCGACCTGATTGTGAGGATCTATCTACAGGGCATCGACTTCGGGAAAACCATCCTGATTGATGAAGTCGAATTCATCAACGCAAACCAGCCGGTGCTGAATAATCAGATGCGTGCCAGCTACGTCGGCAACCCTTTCGGCTATGACGAGATCACAGGGATCATAGGACTCGACAGTGATGACAGCATTACGGCCTGCTTTAAACAGCGCGACTATCTTTACCCGCTGACCAATAAAGGCCGATGGATTACGCAAAACAATGGAACGACTGAGCCTTATCTGTGGCCGATTTCACTGCAAGAGGAGGATTGCGGGTGTGCTGGTCCGAATGCCGTGACCGTGACCGAAGGCGTTGCTTTCTGGGCAGGTCGGCAGGGTCGGCGCGTGTTTACCGGCGGTTCACAATCAAAACTAGTTTCACTCGAAGTCAAGGGCTACTGGGATCAAATCAATTGGGCCAGCGAATTGTTTGTCTGGGTCGCAACGGACACGATCGAACGCATGGTGCATTTCGGTGTACCGATCGGCCCGAATGCGATCACGCCAACCGCCGACATCCCCCTAAGCTATCGGGCCGTCGATGCAGTTTACAACGTGCCAGATCCGATCCGGCAATCCTTCCGCGGCAACATGATCGCGCTTGAGCTCTGCCGTAAATCGACCGTCTGGTTTCGCGCCTTGAACTGTGGAGCGATGATCACGCGGCAGCTTCCCCCGGGCAATGCAGGCACAGGAATTGCCTCGCTTTTTGTTCTCGGCGGCGGCAATGGGCTCGCGCCGGGTGTGGGGCAGACTTTCGGCAATCTCTATTGGCTCAACGTCAACCGTTTCAGCGATGACGATTATGGAGTGATCGGCAACGGGACGGGAAATTACTACATTACTTTTGGCTGGTGGACGCATGACACTGAAGAGGCAATTCAGCAACTCGGCAGCTATCGCAAACTCTATGGCTACTGCGGCGTCTACATTACAGGGATTGGGCTGGTGACGATCACGCCATACGTTGACGATCTCAATCACCCATTCATTCCGACCGGTGCCACGTTCAATGCGGCCTTGGGGTACTGGGTGCCGAACGTAACGCCGAATCCCCTGCCAAGCTACCAGTTGAGTCAATCGATCGATCACGATCTTGAGTGGGCCTTAAATATTACTGGGAACCGCGTGTTCTTCAAGGTGCAGGTACAACCGCTGCCGGGGCAAAAGGATGCTGCTTTTAAACTCCAGCACATGATTGTCAGTGGACGCCTTGAGCAGGTCTTCCCGGTGAGAGGAGCGGTGCTCTGATGTCAGTTCCGCAGGTAAAACAGCTTCCCTACATAAAGTCGGCTGACTATCGGATCGGCGAAGCTTTTGACGATCTTATTCGCGCGCACGACAACACTTCGAAAAATCTTCAAAATGATCCAAATGGCGCGAACGTAACTCCGCCGGCGATCGGTTCGATTCAAACCAGCACCGGATCACAGACATTCACAACTAGCGGCGCAGCAACCGTGCAAGTGGGCGGGGGCGTGCATGTCGCGATTACGGACAACGGTCAGATCGGGCGGGCGGTAAATTACTTCGTTGAGTATGACGTCACGCCGAATTTCCTGAATCCTTGGGTTGAGCACCTTGGCGCGAGTCGAAACAAGATGATCTCGCTTCCGAATGGAACCTACTACATGCGGGCCTACTCGCAATATCCCGCCGGCGGGCCGCCATCGACGCCGATCACAGCGCCCGCTCCCGTGGTGATCACCAACTCGCCATTCCCGGCTCTCTTACCGTCGCAAGCTTCTGGAACTGGCAAGCCTTCAACGGGCGGAGGGCACGGCGCTGGAAAGGTAATCTCCCGCTAGTTTTATAGAGTGTCCGTGATTCGCCCCTTCAAACCCGAGGACTTGCCACAAGTGCGCCAGATTCACCAGCGCGCGGGTTACGATTTCGAACTCCCCGAGAACATGGTCGATGCCTACGTCATGGAAGATGAGGGCCGAATTGTCGCCTTGGCTGGGGCCGAGATTTGCGCGCACGTCTTTATGGTCATTGATCCGACTTGGGGCAGTCCGCACCGACGCATGGAACTAATCGAGTCGTTTCACTGGCCGATTTCGGCAGATCTGCTGAAGCGTGGAATTCAGCGCGCGGTGATCTGGTGCGAGCCGCGTTACAAGAGTTTTGTGCGGCGCATGCGCTGGCTCGGTTGGGCGTTGCATGTGTGGCCGTGTATGACCATTTCTCAGGCCGAAGTAGCAAAGCGGCTCGGAAAGAGGGTCGCGTAAATGTTTGGCAGCGGCAAGGGGCAGGAAAAGCAAAACGCTTCCACGGGTGCGAACTGGGGCGGCCAACTCAGCACTGAATCCGGGCAAACGCTCGGCGAAGTGCAGCCGTTCCTTCAGAATGAACTGATAAGCCCGACCGGCTTCGGGCAGCCGACGGTTAATCAGATGAAAACCACTGCCGGCGAGTCGGCCGCGGCTGGGGTAGGCTCGGCTGCTGAACAGGCAAGACTCAATGCTTCGCGCACCGGCAACACGGCGGCAACTCCTGGAATCATCGACGCGGCAACTCGGGCAGCGCAAGCAGGCGAAACCACGGCCGCGAATAACGTCGACGTACAGAATGCGCTTTTAAAGAATGCGCAGTCTCAGGCTGGTGCCAGCGGACTTGAAAGCATCTACGGCAAGCAACTCGGTGCTTCGCTGCAGTCGCTCGGACTGTCGAATCAGGCTGCAGGACAGCAGACGCAGGCGAGCACGGCAGGCGTGGGAGATGTACTCGGGATTCTCGGGGCGGCTGGGGGTCTTGGGACTGCTGGCGCAAACGCTTACAGCACGGTTGAGAACGCATAAATGGCTGACGAAGACGTTCCTATTGTCGCAGCAGATGAAGATCAGCTTGCCAAACGCAGGCCGATTCTACCTGTGCGTCCAACTCCTGACGAAGCCCCTCCAGCGATCGATCTAGGACGGCAATCGGGTACTGCTCCGATCCTGCCTGCAGTCCAGACGGCGCGTCCTGTCCTTGTCGGCCATTCGGGGCAAGCCGTTCCGGTTGGCCGACATGCCGCTATTCCAGGGTACGTGAATCCAGACACAAACGGCGAACCAGGCCTATTCAATCCTCCGCATGAAGTGGGTGTGGCGCAACTCGCAAGCAAAGCAGAGAACATTCACAACCCATTCCTGAGGGCACTGGCGAAAGTCGGCGCAGTCGGAGCTCGAGCAGCGGATACCGTAGGAACAATTCTGACTCCCGGCATAGATGCAGCCATTCCCGGCACAACCATGAATCAGGCGGTAAAAATCGGCGGGCAACGAAAGGAAGAGACTCGCCAAGCAAAGCTTGGACTGGAAAAGGCGCAGACCGCCGACGTTGAGGCACAAGAGGAAGAACGGCGCAACGCCCAGCCGAAGACTCCAGCTGAGGAGCAGGCATTCGCAAGTCTTTTGACGCAGGTAAATCCCACAACCCAGAAGCCTTACACGCCGATGGAAGCATTTCAATCGGTGAAGCAAGCGGGACAGGATGTGAAACCAACGCCTCGCGCCGAGCAACCGGTTACGGCCGATGAAGCGAACACGATCAACGCCGAGCGCGCGCAACAGTGGCATGTCCTACATCCCAACGCGGAACTTCCAGCCTCGTATATGTCAAAGGCTGGTGACACGCGGGATGTTGTCAAAGAGGCGGATGAACGATTCGGGCGGCTGGGCGGAGCGGAAGGAACGGCGGTTACCCGAGAAGCGACGGAAGCGCAGCGAAAAATAACAAATCAACAGCATGCGGACTCCGAAGCCGACCGCAAAGCGCAACGGGACCAGGCCGAGGCTGATCGGAAAGCGGGCAAAGACACTGCACTCAAAGAGAAGGTCCTGACTTATTGGCAGCCGACTCTTGACTCAGCAGAGCGCGTCAATGTGATGGCGAAGAACTACCGCGAAGGTGTGGACAATCACAACCAGCAAGCAATGCTGTCTCTTTTGGCGAACCATCTGGGCATGACGATGGGTCTGCAGAAGGGCGCGCGGATGAACAAAGACATTATCCAAGAGGCTCAAAAGTCCCAGCCGTGGCTCGCGAGCATGAAAGCCAAATTTGACAAAGACGGCTATCTCTCTGGCGTGACGCTCGGGCCCGAGCAGATGAAGCAAATGCTAGATCTAGGATTTGAGCGCTACCGCGAAGACGTGAAGAAATCGCGGGCCATGTCTGGGTACATCGGAGTTACCGACGAACCGCCGCGACACATCAGCAAAGAGGCCGCTCGCTACTATGCTGAAGGCGCGGGTGGAGACGCTGGAAAAGCGCGGGCGATGGCAACCGAGGACGGGTGGACATTTTAGATGACAGACCAAGATATTCGCAGGATCAAGGCGGATTGCCTGTTGGCTATTCGGGAGACAGAACAGCAACTCGCGATGGTGAGAAAGGCGATTACCATCGTTGCGGATACATTGGGGAGGCTGGCGAAGCGACTTTCTACCTTCCACGACTTCTCGCCGCTTTCCGCTGAGGAGTTAAAAGCGCTTGATGGCGTTCGTCTTACCGCCTTGCTTCAAGAGCAGAAGGATGTAGCTGAGAAACTGGAGCAGTTATCCAAAGAACGTCACGAACTCGGAATCTAAATGGCTGATGTATTCGATGAAGTTGCGAAAGATGTACCCAAGACGGCGCCCGCACAAGCAGCGAAGCCTGAAGGGGATATTTTCGATCAGATCGCGAAAGAACAAAGTAAGCCTGGATACAAGGGTGAAACTACTTCCACGGGCATTGCTGCTCCACAGGGAACTGCGTCTGGTAGCGGTAGAAGCATTCTAAGAGGTATCGCTGAAGGAGCGGCCAATACAACCGGCGGATTGCTCTCCACAACCGCGCGCGCTATCCATCACATTCCTGTCATCGGAGAAACATTAGCACCGGAAGTCGGCATTCGGGCCATCGAAGCCCGGACGGCGGAGCGTTCCAAACCAGCGAACACGGCGGAAGCGATCGGAAAGGGTGCTGAACAGGGCGCGGAATTCCTGATTCCGGGCGGGGCAGAAGAAAAGATGGGTATTCTCGCAGGGAAAGCTCTGCCTGGTGCTGCGAAGCTGGCCGTTCCGATTGCGCGCGCTGCAACTTCAGCTCTGACGACTGGAGCGCTTAACAAGGTGCAGGGCGGAGACTTTGGGACTGGTGCGACAGTCGGTGGCGTCGGAGGAATTCTCGGCGAAGCTGGTAGAGCGGTTGCGCCAAAGATAGCTGAGAGCGCGATCCGCATCCCAGCCAAAGAAAAGGGATTCGATCGAGCCATCGGAGAATCGGTCCTTGAGAATACGCGCGGCATTCGGCCCGCGACGATAGCGAAACAGGCTGGCGAGAAATCTAGAGCGCTCACAGGAACACTTGAGGCAAACGCCAAGGCTGCTACGGGACAAGCTTCGATGACTCCAGCGATCAGTGTTATCGATGATGAGATCGCCAAAGCCACCAAACGCAATAGTGGTACTGTGATCGGCCAGCTGAACAGCCTGAAAGATCAGCTCACGAAGCGTGTTGGAACTGGGGCACCAATCCCAGCGAATGTCAGTGCGGAAGAGATCCTTAACCTGAAGCGCGGCATAAATGATCTGATCAGCAGTTGGACGAGCGAACAAAAAGCCGGAATCCGCCCAGTGATCAAGCGCGTTTACAGCGCCCTAGACAAAGAACTTGACCGTGTTGTGCCAGCATCGGAAGGGCTGAATCGCCAGATTTCAAGTCTTATTCCAGCATCGAAAGCAGCAGCTAAGACCGCAAACGCACCGGGCATTATTAGATCCATCATGCGCCCTACAGGTGTTGCGACGGCTAGAACGTTGATCGGCGCTGGGGCTGGATATAGGCACGGCGGTGCTGACGAGGCTGTACTCGGTGGACTCCTCGGGATGCTAGGACCGGAAATTGCATTTTCGCCCGAGGGACAGATGCTGGGTGCGCGATTGGCGAACAGCCGAATCCCGGTAAGCATCTTGAAAGCTGCCACACTGCAAGGGAAGAAAGCTATCGAAACAGGGGAATCAGAAGAAAAACCGTGAAAATTACGCAGATCCAGAACGCTTTTGATGTAAAGACGGCGGTAACGCTCCGCTCATAGTAACCCTCGCCCAGCGCGCAGAAAGCAGCGAGAAGCGCAAAACCTCCCAGCAACATCTCCATAACTCTCGCACTCTACCCCTGCCCTTCAACCTTGTCAACTCCAGAGTTTTATAGAGTGTCTGCCCCTGTGACTGACGGGGCGAAGCTCTGAAAGGAATCCAAGAATGGCAAATGATAGTCACAGCATCCCAGGCGGCGGCGATTCACTCGCGAGAGGCGCTCCCAAGGTAACGTTCCCCGGATTATCGAAGTGCCCTCCGAACTGTGAGTGTGCGAGCTGCAGGCCGGACATGCACTTCGTAGCGCCCGAAGAAGCCGAGGCAATTCCCTCCGTTGTCGACAATTCGGCCATTTTTGCGGCCAAGAAGCCTTCAATCATCTACCGGGGCACACCCTTAAACGACCGCATTCTGATCAAGCGGGTTGAGCGGGAATCCGGATCATCCATGCTGGTCATTCCAGACAGCGCGCGCGGAAAGTCGGACATGGGCATTGTGGTTAGTGTCTCGCCCTTCTCCCAGCTCGGACTTCTGCCCAACATGCTGATCCTCTTCGATAAATTCGCGGCAGTCGGCCAGGAGATTGAACTTGTCGACGAGCAGGGGATTTCTTCCGAGCACTTACTGGTGCAGGAGTGCGATGTTTTGCTGGTTCTCGAAGCCTACAAACCTCAGCAGGAGCAAGGGAATTGCGTTCAGTAAAGCTCATTGTTGTGCTGTTTTGCCTGAGTGTTTTTGCGTTCGGGCAGAGTGGCAACAATCAGAACAATCTGCCGTCCGGGGGGCCGATTCCGTTTGCAGGCGTCCCTTCGGGTAGTTGTTCTGCGACCCAGACCGCCGTCAATACGACCAATGGCGCACTTTACACCTGCAACGCTGGAAGCTGGCAGTTAGCCACGGGCTCAACCGCTCTCTCTGGAATTACGGGCGGCACGCAAGGCCAACCGATAACCGGAACATCTGGGGGCGGCGTTGGTTCCAGCCCGATCTTTCTCGACATTTCGAAACTCTCCGGGGCCGACTTCTGTCTCCAAACACAATCTGCACTAGGACAGACAACGACCTTGGTCTATCAAGGCGGCGGCTCAAGCGGTGCCACTGTGCCCTGCTCTGTAAATCCATTCGCTACCTTCCAAGGTGGATTGCTACAACTTCCATCGAGTCAGATTCTCGCGCAGACTTTATGGTCATGGGGAAACGGGAACGGGTTAGATATTAGCGGTACTGGTCGCGGCCCCTCGCCCGCGAGTAACACAGGCGCTCAGTACAACACCGTAATTGTCAGTTGCCACGGGCAGACCGGATGCAACAGCAATTCCGTAGCGCCGACTGGCTACCAGAGCACCGGAAACCCGGCCGGAACCTACACCAATCAAGCTCTCTTCCAGGAAGGCAGTTATCCTGCGGTTGGATTTTTCGGTTCTCAGATTACTCACGCCGTCCTCGACAACCAGGGCACTCCCGGCCTGATGACCTTCTGGGATCTGAACGGCCAAGAACAATCCGGCACGTCCTACATGATCTTTGAAGGCGCAGGTCCTTACATGCCGAATGTGGAGTTCGGCGGATGGGATACGACCGGGAACTATGGCGGCGGTTTCTTTATCGGCCACTACACTCCGGGGATTCAGAACGGGGTCAACCTCTGGAATTATGAAACGTCCTACCCTGGCACCAAGACGATTCAGGGCGCACAGGTCACGGCGGTAGGCGCGAGTGTAACCACTTGTTCCGTTGCGAATGCTCCCGCAGTCACCGGCAACATCAACGCAACGTGCAAAGCGATCACCGATGCAAATGGCGCGCTTCTGTTTGTGGACATCACAAATCCCGGCTACGGGTATACATCCGTCCCTGCGATCACTCTAAATGGCAGCGCGACGGCGACTGCAATTCCGGGCGGCGAAGGATGCGGCGGCGGATTGCACGGCATCGCTGCGACCGGGATCACAGTTACTCAGCCGGAGAACGATAACCGCGATCCATCCAATCCGAATATCTTAGGCCAGGCTACCGTGACCCTCGCGGCGGCGCCCCCCTTCACCATCTACCCGAACATGACGTTTCGGCTCGATGGATTCGCGGCGGGCGCAACGCACGGAACCGTTTTCACGAATACATCGGCCTACGACGCAAATATTATTCTGACGGTCGCGGCGAACCAGCTTTCATTTACCTACCTCCAACCGACTCCTCCAGCAATGGCCTCCGCCGACTCGACCGGTGCTGGGACTATCACATTCGTCACGGTGCCGATGGTCTTCCTAAGCGGCGCAGACGCCTCGAACCGGGGTTTCGGCAACGGCACGATCAACATCAATAATGGCTGTGGGAACGTCGGCACGAACAACATCAAAACGTATACGGGCTCCGCCGTCGCGGTCTCTGGCGGCGTTGCGACCTACACCATCTCCTCGGACACAGGCGCGGCCAGCAATGCCCTGGCTGGTATTCCGTTCGTCGTTACCGGGTTTTCGAACGTCGGCAACAATACCGCGCAGAACACACAGACGTTCATTGCAACTGGTTCGACGGCGACCACGATCACGTTCACTGCGACTTCTCAGGCGGCGGAGACCCACGCCGGGACCCTGACAATAGCCTCCTTGGTCAACAATGGCGAAGCGCAGATCGGAACCGAGGTTTCTACAGGCCAAACGGAGCAAGTCGGGGATCACATCGAAGGAGCAGTTGTCGGAAACGGTGTCGGAGAAATGGGGCCCAGTCAGGGCTACATTAGTTTCGGCAACAATCCAGCGAACATCATCAACAGCGCGGCCCATCTCAGCGCACGCTATGGTATCCCGCTGTCCGCAGTCTTCATCAACGAATGCTCGGGCGGAAACTCTGGCGTCCAAGGCAACATGAAGCTGCTGACCGATGATGGAAACTTTAATATCCTCCATCGCGCCAACGGTCGCTGCATCCCGTTCTACGCTACCGATACCTCAAACGCTGCGGGCGGCGTCTTTACCCTGTCGAATCCGAATTCGGGCGCAGACGTCGTGAACGGCGTTTCGGTCTATGCGGGCTCGATCGACATTTGGAAGGGAACTAGCGTTGGCAACGGCGTGAATATGTTCCACGCGGATTACTCGACCGGCGCCGTGAAACCGACGCTCTACCAGAGCCAAACAAACTGCGCGGTCAACTCTGCCTCGCCTGCGGTCTGCGGTTCTGCTCCGACCGGGGCCTTCGTCGTGCCGACCACGACTGCTGCCTACACGGTGAATACAACGGCGGCGACGACTACAAGCCGAATCTTTCTCCAACCGCTCTCCTTCGCCTCGAACTTGCCTTCATCTCCGACGTGTGTGACTCCGGCCGTGACTTCCGTTGTCACCGTCTCAGCCATCTCTAACGGGGTGTCCTTCTCGATCGCACTCCCGTCTACGACGGGGCAAACTTGCTGGCAATACTGGATCGTCAATTGAGGATCTCCATGCGAAAAACTCTCTTTGTCTTTTTCTTGCTCACGGTCGCAGCCTTCGCCAACAATCCAGGCAAACACAGTGTCGCACTCTCCTGGACGGCTTCGACCACGACCGGAGTCACCTATAACCTCTATCGCGGATCAGCTGCGGGCGTCTGCAGCGGCACCCCGACACCCTACGCGACCGGCATCACTTCAACCACGTTCACGGACACCGCGAACCTCACGGACGGGCAGACGATTTATTACAACGTCTCTGCCGTGAAAGGGGGTGCTGAGAGTGCTTGCGACGGAGAGTTGCAAGTGCTGATACCTGTTTTACCTGCACCACCATCGGGTCTTAGTGGAACAGCCCAGTAATGGAAACACATGGGTCATCATTCGCTCACCTTGACCGATAAAGAATTGCTGATCACGCGCCTGGTGACAGCAGGATTGAAGAATCGGGACATTGCAAAAGCAATCGGCAACACAGAGGACACGCTGAAGAACTACTTGCGGCGGATCTTCGATAAGACGGGCATGGACACGCGGTTGCAGTTGGCTTTGTGGTATCTCGCACACCGGGAGACTTTGTAAATGGGCATCTCTCTTAACGTCGCAACGCTGATCGTGCAAGCACTGGTCGCGGTCTACGTGTACGGGCGTTTAACCGAGAGAGTCAAGACGCTCGATGACCGAACTATTGACCATGGGCGCCGCGTAACGAATGTTGAAACCGTCTTAAACGGTACAGGCGGCCACGGGGAACGTCTCACAGCTCTAGAGGCGTGGCGGATTATCGAGAGCGAGAACAAGTGATCTGGCGACTCACTTTCGTTCTGCTGATCCTGATCATTGCGGCTCTCGCGTCGAAGAAGCCCGTCTATGAGCTTTACTTCGCTCCGGTGTGCATCGAGGAAATTCAGCAAACAGCCGAGACCTACTGCCACGGCCCAGATAAGCAAAACCTGACTTGTCCACACCTGAAGATGAAGGTCAAAGTCGGATGCGAAAGCTTACGAGTAGTGAAATAGATGGCCGACTTTAGACAAGCCGCGGACTTCGTACTCAGGAACGAAGACGAAACCCTTGAAGGAGCAGTCACCCCGGACCCTACGGACGATGATCCCCATGCGGTCGCTCGTTTTGGGGTGAATTCGGCCAGGCATCCAGAGGCAATAAGAGAAGGTTTTTACGAGATGGGCCGCGATGCAGCACTGATGTGGGCTGAAGACTGTTTCAAGTTCAACTACTTCTCTCCCATCGGCGGTTATCACATCGTTGTGCAGGACGTGGCTAACAAGATTTGCGATTTGGCTTTCAACACGGGAATTAACCAGGCAGTCAAGATTGCCCAGCGCGCGGTGAACTCCTGCTTGCCCAATCTGATTCCGGCCCTGAGTATTGACGGCATCGCGGGTGATCGGACCATCGGAACGATCAACGCCTGCGAGCCGGAACGCCTGCTGCCCGCCATCAAGGAAAAGGCAAAAGACTTCTACATGATGGTTGTGGCCGCAAAACCGGACAAGCGGAAGTATCTGGTCGGCTGGCTGGCCCGCGTGGACAAAGACGCAAGCTCATTTCCCCATGACCACGTAGCTGAAGGGAGCAGTTAAGGATGAAGAAAGTCTTGGGGTTGACTCTATTGTTTTGCTCACTCGCTGCGTCCGCACAGGTGAAGTGCATCGGCGTGGGCTGGCTGAAGCTGTCCAACAAGCAGTCCGATACTGTCTGGTGCAAGGACGGGAACGGCAAGGTTCTATGGGCAGTCACATATGGCGCGCAGAAGAACCAGTTCATTCTCTACAGCACTCAGATGAATTCCTTTTTCTATGTGCCCGCGCAGCCCAATCAGCGTTACATAGGCTCGGCGGTGCGGGCGAAATCGGACGCGTGGTACAGCATGACCAGCAGCCCTTATGAGGACGATCACCAAGTGTTCATTAATTTGGAGGGGCACTGAAATTGAATCCGACTTGGAAAGCCTATCTTATCGGACTCGCCAACGCCGCACTTAGCGGAGCGGCAGTTACAGCGAGCGGCTTTGGACTCGGCGTACCGTGGAAAACCGTCATGCTGATGACTGGTTTTGCCGCATACAGTTCACTGGCGAAGTGGATGGCACAACATCCGCTCCCAGGAGCACTTAACGGGAATGGGCATGCCCCGGACCCTACACAGCCCAAGCCGTGACCAAAGTTCTTTCATGGCAGGGCGCAGGAAGTTTTGTTGAACAACCAAAAAAGGAGAATCATCACATGTTCGCAGAATTTGTAAAGATCGGCGAAGACATCAAGAACGGTATCGAACTGGCCGCAACCGACGCAGAGAAAGCCCTCGCCTTTCTGACGGCGCACAAAGCTGTCATTACTGGCCTAGCTAGTCTCGCTGGACCGGCCGCCGCAGCTATTACCAGTAACGCTCTGAGCCTCTACGACACAGTGGCGTCCTCAGTACAGGCGGCCGGTGTAGCAGCCTCAGCCAATGGCGTGAGCGTGCAGCTCGACCAAGCTACGCTGCAAGCAATTCTGGCTGACATCGCCGCAGTCAAGAACTTCAAGGCTTAACCATGACTGACGGAATCCAACCTCTCACTCCTGCCCAGACCGTCCAGCAAGAGCAGCAAGCGGCCCACGAAGCCTACATTCACCGTCTGCTTGTGGGCTTTGACCAGTTCATGAATACCGTCACAGACGGTGACCCAGACGAGACGATCTCGAGCCGGGCTGCTCGAGCGGCAGAAAAGGGTAAGCCGTGGGGCGTAGCCATGAGCAAGTTTCTTGACGTGTTCCAAAAGGATCACGGCGCGAAAGCTCAGGCCGGTGATCTGGAACGGGCTGAAACGGTCGCCACGCTCGAAGAGGACTCAGGAGCGCTCAACAAGTGAAAACGCTTTTCTTGGCAGTGGCGACAATAGTAGTCGCTTCGGTTGGAGTCATGATCTGTTTGCGCCTTGGGGAGGCTAAGCAGGTCATGGCCCACGCCGACGCCCTGATCCTTCAAGAGCAGAAAGAATTTCATGACACGGCGCAGAACGTAAACGCCATTCTCTTGCAAGGTGGTCTAGCAGCGTACCAGGCTCAGATGGCAGCACGGGAGCAGCGGGCCTACTGGAATACGCTGGGCAAACAGTCCGAGCAGTTCCTTCTGGGCCTGCAATACAACATCAACGATCCAAAGGACGGCTTCCTGCCTAACTCCCGTCACGCCATCATGGCCCTCACGCTAGATGCGCATGATGAATTAACCGCCATGCAGGGCGCCACAGAGGCGGTACACTCCGCCACCGACTCCCTAACTCTAGACTTTGACAGCCTGCACGCTCGAATCGACGATCCGCGCATAGACGAGATTCTTGGCAACCTGCAAAGCACGTCATTTGAGATTGCGGGCACAACCGCAGACGTTCACACCGAAATCCATAAGTTCGTCTTCCCGCCTCCGCGCAAGTGGTACGAAAAGTACATCTTGGACCCCTTGAAATTCGGGGCGAAGATGCTTACGGTTCCCCTAAGGTAGTTGAACCGACTGTCAGGAAGCCGCTCTTCGGGGCGGCTTTTTCTTTTTGCCCTTCTTCGGGCGTCCGCCCTTCTTACCCCAGAGCTTTGCTTTCCCCGGGTAGAGTTTCGCCGTTTTCCGCCCGCCTTTCTGGCCTTCATGCGTAGGGCAGATCAAGCGATCTCCATGGATGGGGCAGTAGACTACGGGGAATTTGGCCACGCAATGGTTTTACGCGCATGGGTTGTGAGGAAACCTAGGCCTGCCTTTTCGCAATTCGTAAAATATATTTTCAGAAGTGGAAGAAAGTCTCTTGACGAACTCTCACAGTTAAGGCCTACTACTCAGACTTTGTTCTGAATTCGTAACATGCCGTCTTTCTTCTCCCCCCAGAAAAGAAAGAAATGGCTTCACTTAATCCGCCACGTTTGCGCTTCAATGGTGCGCAAGAGTATACGCAGGGCCGTGCGAATGATCGCAGCCATGTCGAGACCGGTCAGTTTGTGCAGTTTCCGCAGGAGCTTCCGGTCGGCTTCGGACAACCTGATCGTCGTAGCCTTCAACTTCCTTTAGATGAAGCACTTTGCGCTTTGGTTTCAACCCTCCCTGAAGGTTTGTATGCCGCCCGTATACCGCTACTAGCGTATGTAGTTGCTTTCCACAAGGTAGGGGTACCATTATTGCGCCGCTCTCCCCCAAGAGCTGCTAGTCGTTTTTCAGGCCGATGCCCAGACCCACGGGCAGAGCGCCGAACGTATCAGTCGATCGAGGGGGCGATCTGATGCGGACGGCGGCTCTGACACAACTCGACTTCCGCAGCGCCGCCGAAGCTTGGCTTGAAACAAGGCGACACCATCTCTCACCGCGCACCTTCCTCGACTACGGGAATTACATCAAGACATTGAGCCTCTTCTTCCGCGAGATGCGATTGCCCGAAATCGATGGCGACCAGGTGCGAGCCTACCAACGCAGCCGCCGAGTTCGGTGCGGAGCAGGGATCATCAACAAAGAATGCGGCGTGCTGATGATGATGCGGGAACGCGTCGGCATGCCGCTTGCCGATTATCAGCGCCTCAAAGAGCCGAAGGATTACGAGTCACCTGGACGAAGGCTTACACAAGAGGAAGAGATCAAGCTGGAAAAGGTGTTTCGCGCAGCTGCAGACGTGCCCAAATGGGCCGTGGCGGGATTGACTTCGCTGCTTTCGATGAAGTCCGGATGCGGCCCGGGAGAAATTCGCTTCCTGCGATTGAAAGACTGCAACCTCAACCCGCCGCAGATCGAGATCCCAAGGAAGGGCGCCAAGAATCAGCGCCGGGAGCGCCTGGTCGCACTCAATGACAGCGCCGCATGGGCGCTCGAGAGGTTACTGGACCGCGCTCTCGACGTCTGCAATTGTGCACTTCCTGAACATTTTCTGATCCCATTCCGAAACCGCGATCGCACGTTCGATCCAACCCAGCCATGCAGCGAGGACGGCTGGCGCACTGCCTTGAATCAGCTCTTAGGCATGGCCGACGTCAAGGTCAGACCCTATGACTTCCGGCATCACGCGGTGTCTGTGGCCCTCTCGAACAGGAAAGTCACACGCGAAGGGGCAAAGGCCTACTTCGGCTGGATTTCGGAAAAGATGTTTCGGAGGTACGGACATCAGGAGCTCGCTGCCCTCCAAGTGGTAGCGGCGGCAATTGACAAGAAGCCTGTGCAAATCTCGGAATACGATCCTCGCAAACGACTGAAACGAAAATCAACATAGGTATCAAAATAGTTCTTGACACGTGTTAGCTAACGCGGTAATGTACGCACTGTGAAGCGAATGACGCAGGACGATTTGATCAAAATGCTCAAGCGGGAACAGGGCAAAAAGAGCTTGCGTCAGTTTGCTGAAGAGATTGGAATTTCCGCCCCGTACCTGTCCGACATTTACAAAGGTAGGCGGATGGGCGGCAAGAAGGTTCTCGATTACTTCGGGCTGGAAAAGACGACGACCGTCGTAACCGAGATCAGCATCAGCAAGTCTCAAGCAGCCGATTAACAATTTCCTAGGGGTGATGATGCAGTTCTAGTTCGATGCGGCACACACCTCGGATGCGCGATTTCAAAGGTCGCTTTTCTAATCCGAGGGTTGCAGGTTCGATTCCTGCCGCGCCTACCAACTAACTCCTTGACCCTGTTCATCAATTGGTGTGTACAGCTTCACTCGAAGGTGCTGGCGGAACGTCACTATGCCCAAACCTATGACCGTCCTGCCTTGATTGCAGTTTGTTCATAGCGTCGGCAATGTCGGTCTGGGTCACGATTGCATACCTCTCGAACACGCTCCGTGTACGCCATCCACCGATCTTCTGTATGACGCCCTCGGCCACTCCAGCACGACGAAGATTCCTCGCTGCGGTCCGCCTCAGATCTGGAAAATCAATCCCTCATACTTGAGATCGTCCAAATCGCAAGCCTCGCATTTCTTGCCTGACACGGGTTGTGAGCAACGACAACAGATCATCCTTCCGATTCCGGCTCGCACACAAGAGTTCCACCACGTCTTGCGAAAGTCCCGAACTGGCGTTCCATCCTCGCGGGTAAGAACGAAATCGTCAGGCCGTTTGCCCGCAACACATCGACTCAGCAATAGGTAAACGAGTTCAGTCATGGTGACCTCACGGCCATCTCTGTTTTTCGTCGTACCCGGTTCCAGACGTAACGTCCTTGCAAGTAGGTCTACTTCCTTAACCCTCATGCGGAGGAGTTCACCTTTTCGCCAGCCGTAGGTTCGAGCAAGCTCTAGCAGCGTACGAAACCATAACTCAGGGCAGTCATTGGCCAGTTTGGAATAGGCAGAGTCTTCGAGAAAGCCTTTCCGGATGTTGTCCTCCCGCAGCTTTGGAAAAACGGGCATTCGGTAGACCTTTGGAGGGGTCATGCGTTGTGCCAGGTGATACATCCGTTTCAAGCACGCCAGTTCTCTGTTGATCGTGGCGTTCTCGGCCCCTTGCTGTTGCCTGGAGTCCACATAACGCGCAACCAAGTCGCTTGAGACCTCGACAGCCCGGAGGTTGCCAAAGAACGGCTCAAGATGAAGCCTCCAGCGTGCCTCAGCGTCCGGGAGTGACTTGCGACCATTGATCCGGTAGTCGCGCAAGAAATCCTGCGCTAGTTCATCGACTCGAATCCGCTCAGCCCGAGGACCACAGAAACTTCCCGTGATGATTTCTGCTAATCGCCGCTTCAAGAAGCCTCGTGCCTTGCTCTCATCTTTGGTGTGAGTGGTTTCCCGATAGGGTTTTCCGTTTCGGTAATACTTGATCCACCAAACAGAACTACCTTTCTGGAGGTAAATACTGCCCGTTCCTCGTGGTCGTGACATCTGTTCTCCTTTCGTTTCGGTCATAGTCTGGTCATAGCATGTGTCGAAACCAGCATGGATACTGGATTGTCCGAGGCGCAGCGGATATCGAAACCGCTGGTGTGTTATATGCTGAACCGCTTGAGCATGTCAACAGAAATTGCTATACCGCTTGAGCATTCTTTAGAATGTGGGCCTATGACGAAGAAGAATCCCGCAGCGGTCGCGTTGGGAAGGCGCGGAGGAAAGAAGAGTGCCGAGGCTCGAATGGAGAAACTAACGCCCGAGCAGCGGTCTGAAATCGCAAGGAATGCGGCTAAAAGAAGATGGGAGAGGGAGGGCAAGAAGTGAAACTTTTTCGCCCAGGTTTAAGCTTCCGTCAAGCCGGGAGGCCTTCGATACTCGTGTGGGAGCCCGGACGAAGAATTTGAAAGTTTGAATCTATATTTCGGAGAGTATGGACCGATGGAGACGGTCTCTCCATTTTCCTCGCAAAAAACGGGGTTAGAACTGGTCACGGCCCGAGGTTAAAGCTTATCGCTCGGCGGGTGGCAGTTTCTATTAGGGTCCCATCTGCCCAAACGAAAAATATGAAATTTGAACCCTCCCCCCTTCATCGCAAGGGTGTACCCACCTTTTTCGGACGGGAGTCCCAAATATTTTATAGAAAAAATTGGGGACGGGAGCCGATGGTGCGGGAGGGTGAATGTGTCAGGTCCGCCATAGCAAGCGATGAGAAAATTTCGGTAGTGTCTTAATGGATTGTTGCTGATTCCACATGATTTACGGACAAGCATTTCACTCCTACGAGGGCAGGGTCATCGGAAAGATGGATGAGGGTGGAAGTCTGGTGCTGGTCGCGGACCCTGCCACATTACCACCTGAGATTTTGCGTATGTTCCCCGGTTATGACAAAGAAGGCACTCCACTTCAAACGGATCTGGTTTCGGCGTCGGAGTAACGGCCTTGTGTTCTGAATTAAGACGTACCAGATCTAACGTTATCATCTCGCCGCAGGGTCGGCACTGCACGGCCCAATATGGCGTCTTGGTCATCGCCGCGAATTATACGCCAAATGAAAACGGCCCAAGGGGTCAAGGCTTGGGCCTAAAATGGACTTCATTCCGTTTGAACGATCTGTGGGTTGAGACCCATTCTACACCGGAGACGTGCATGGCAACCACGGATTTACTCGCTTCTCCCTTAGCATCCATTCCTCTCATAAAACGGGGTTAGCACCAAGGTCCCAGGGCGATAGCGCCGCTCGGTAATGGACCAGTTTCAATTTTCACAGAGTTCGTTTTAGCATCTCGCCTGTGGCATGATTGTCTTAAATGACGCCACGATTCAAGAAGGTGCTCGAAGCGGGATTCTGGTTTGTTCTCGGCTTCATTACCTGCGTCATCCTGTATCATCTTCACCATATCTCGGGGCAATGACCATGGCAGTCGGCAAAGGCAAACGTCCGCGTGATCCAAACCAATTAGCCGCTTGGACTATAGCCGTTTCTACGGGCCAGATTCCAGAGCCGGAACCTGAGATGCCCAAGGGAATCCATGCTGCATCCCCGGCGAATATCTCCGAATACATGGCAGCCATCGGGCGTCGAGGCGGCCAGATCGGCGGAAAGCGCCGCCTCAAGACCATGACCAAAGCCCAGCGTTCAAAGGTGGCAGCGAAGGCTGCGAAGGCAAGATGGAAAAATGCAAAACGGACTAAGCCGTAATCCATTCGGAATTATCCGCTTGACGCACACAAGATAACTCTTTCGTTGGCGGATCCGCGATTAGGCCCCACTACTAGGCCAACTACGGTATTTATCCGATTGTGCTTCGGGCAATCTACGTTCTAAGGTCCTTTCACCCCAACGCAAAAGGGACGAACAAATTCACGCGCCGCCGTTCGTCCCTTCTCAACATAAATTCGTTATTTCATTTAGCGAAAGTGTCTGGGATACCTTCAAAGAGGAGATCGGCGCATTGTGCGAAAAAGTTGCGATCGAGTTTCAATTCACCATCTTGAACGTCAAAGTACCACTTTTCGTCCTTGTCCGCTTTTTGATAACCGTTGACGATTTGAGTGCGAATGACCACCTCATTAGTGCGCTCGAAAACTGGTCCATTACCGCCCGTTCGCAAAGTTTGACTCCCGAACGGAGCGGACGGATAATGGGCTGCCCTTCCAAGGAGCCTTATGAAACGTTCCTCCGGGCCCCGAAAGACAGCCAAGCTTTCCGCTTCGTTCCATCAGCGGCTCAACATGTATGCACTTGCCGCGAGTGCCACTGGCGTGGGAATGTTCGCGTTGGCTCAGCCTGCCGAAGCCAAGATTGTCTACACGCCTGCGCACAAACAAATTGCACCCAACAACACTGTTCCCATCGACCTTAACAATGACGGAAAGATTGATTTCAGCATCCATGACAGTTTTACCTGCACGAGTTTTTGTGAGTATATTGTGGGGGCAATAACTGTCCTACCCACTCGGCAGGGGAACGAGATCGTGGGATACGCCGGACGTTCCCGCCATTACGCTTTTGCCCTCGCAGCTGGAGTTCGCGTTGGGCCTCAGGGTCCGTTTTTGCAAGGCAATGAGGTGATGGCGTACGGAGGTTACGATGCCGGTACTAACACTGTTGGATACTGCGGCGGCCCTTGGAAAAACGCACGGAATCGCTATCTCGGCCTGAAGTTCACCAAGGAAGGAAAGATCCATTACGGTTGGGCTCGTCTGAGTGACGCTTGTTTGAAAAACGGAAAAAATACTGCGCTTCTGACTGGTTATGCGTGCGAGACGATTCCCGGCAAAGCGATCATCGCTGGGGCGACCAAAGGGCCAGACGATGGCGAACCGACCGCATCCCTTAACACATCCACTCCCGAACCCGCCACGCTAGGCGCACTGGCAATGGGAGCGCCTGCACTGGAGATCTGGAGGCGGAAGGAAACGCAAGAAGTTATTCGCCAGTGAGAGAGATTCGGTTTATTTGCAGATGCGGAGGATTTATGAACACACCTTCCGGACCCCGTAAGACCGCTAACCTTTCCGAGTCAACTAATCATCAACTCCACATGTACGCTCTCGCTGCCAGTGTAGCCGGAGTGGGAGTGCTCGCGGTAGCGCAATCGGCCGAGGCCAAAATCATCTACACACAGACCCACGTCGTGATCGGAACCAACCACATTTATTCACTCGACCTCAACCACGATGGGATCGCAGACTTTAAAATCGATAATCATAGTTTTTTCACCGACACGATTGTCGCTACTCTCAGTGCCATTCCGGCCCAAGCCAACAACGCAGTCGTCGGTAGACAGCGGCAAATCGGATCTCCGTATTATGCCTATGCTCTCACGCGGGGAGTGACCATCGGCCCCAAACAACCGTTTGCAGGTGGGTGGATGGCTTGGTCTGATGGTGCTAATCGGGCGGGTCAGTGGGTTCAACGTCCGCAGCCGCTATCTGGGTTTGAAGTTCCGCATTAAGGGTAACGTTCACTACGGCTGGGCTCGATTGAACGTTACGGTTGGCAATTCGCGCATCTCTGCTACCCTCACCGGATACGCCTACGAGACGATCCCCAACAAGGCCATCATCGCCGGTGCGACGAAGGGTCCAGACGACGCCGAACCAGCCGCATACCTTAACACACCCACGCCTGAACCGGCTACGCTGGGCGCACTCGCGCTGGGAGCACCTGGACTGTCGATCTGGCGACGGAAGGAAACGGTAGGCGCTATCGCTTCTTCTTTCTCATCTTCCTAACCTTGGTTTCTTCTCTCAGACGCTGCCTGTACCGTGCTTTGGCATGGAGATAGCCCGGACGACTGTTGTTGCAACGACTGCAACCGGTGCTATGTCGGCCCCTCAACCAACTGCTGGGTTGGATCGGTTGGTGATGCTTGCGACACAATCTTTTCTTCGGTGGCGGCACTTTAAAACAGCGAGGACAACCCTTGTTCCGGTACCCGGACCACCAACGCTGCCTAATAATCGGGAGATTGTGTTCCTTACACAATCTTTTCTTCGGTGGCGGCATGTTTTTGGTTCTGTAGCAGTCTGCGCATCCTGTAGTGCGGTGGCCAGAGCGCCAACGGCCAGGTCGGATTGGCCTGCCGTGAACCTTGCAAAGCCGTTTCTTCGGTGAAGGTGGTCGTTTCCCAATAGTTCTTTTTGCAGTCACACCCTTAGCATAACCTAGCTCTCTCGTAGCAGCTCAAATAGCGGTAGCAGTTTGGAGTGGATTGAGTTGGGTATAATTTCGCTGCATGGATGGGAGCATCCAAGAACGGGTTGACGTGTTGAGGCAAGAGATAGCCGAGATCCAAAGACTAAATCTCGCGTACTTGCAAACGCCCAGACCGAACTTCGGTGAAATAGCCGATCACGCGAGGCGCGAACAAAGATTGTGGGAGATCATGGTCGAATTAAACTCCATGACTGACTGGAAGAAAACCTGAGTCCCTTGAAGTAGGCTGCCCAAACCTGTCGCAATTATTCCAGCAAGTTTTTCGCCAGGTGCGCCATTTTCCGTTTTTCCACGTGAACCGGTCCCTCATATTCCGCAGTTCCGTGAAAGATAATTGGGTTTACATAGGTGGGAGCCTAACCATCTTGGGATGTCTATGGAAAATCGGAAATCTTCCGAACTCTAAAACACTGCCGCAAAGCCGGTTCGCAAGTAGAGAGATGCCCCCATAGCTCCTGAGGTTCCTGAGTCGGAGGTAGGAGCTTCGGACTCTGAATTTTGGGGCCTCCCCGATTTCAGAATCCTGCTGGGGGCATCAAGTCCTCGCACGTCATCGTTATAATCATTACTCCGATCCATACGTCGTGTCTGTGATCGTTGTCACTGAGTGAAGTTCGGCAAAACTACCGCGTTCCATCAAATCAAACGTCGCATTTTCTGGGTGTTATCCCGCAGTGCCCTTGCCACTTATTCCCGGCTACCCCTCTTCGGCTGGTTACGCGGTGTCGTCGGAGTTATTCGTAAAGGCCAACTGGTCCTGGTAATTGATCGAAGCGACGGGCGAGGGTTATCGTTTCCGTGTGGTCTCGCCATGCCTTGGGAGACGGCTGAACAGGCAATGAAGCGGGAATTCTTGGAAGAGACAGGTTTGCCAGTCAAAGGCTCTACGAAACTCTTCGAATATCATAGCTCAGCCGATGTTCCGGTGATAATCGCGGTGTTCGCAGTAGAAGCCGAGGGCGAGTTGAAGGAATCGTGGGAAGGGTCTCCGCGCTGGTTGCCATTCACCGACATTCGGCCTCGTTTGCTCCCTGGTCAAAGGGAAATCGTAGACCGGCTGCTTTAACTGAACGTCAGTACGTTAGTACGTTCGTCGTGTTTTGACGCCGGCCTGAGGCGAACTCGCTAGACTTTAACTCCATGAAGAAGCATCTCGACAGTCATCATTTTCCGTTCTTATGCAGGTAATGTCGAATGCGTTAAGGGGTCATAACCCTGGTGGGTTGGAACGTCCTTTTCGATATTCAAATTCCGTCTTATCCAATGCCGCGTATTGCAAGAAAGCAAAGCCAGCCTCGGTCTGATATGTCTGAAATGTGCAATTGATAAATTGTACGTTTCTTAGGACAACAGGACCACCCAAATACAGAATCTGCGAGTTAACAAAGGTCATGTTCACCCACGCAATCCCGTCCAATGGCTGAAAGCAATTAGCTACCACGCCGTCGCTAATTGTGTGTCCCAAGATGTTGGGATTCGTAATCGCATATCCCGTTGCTCCAAGAATTGAGTGGCAATCTAGTGTGATAGCCGTAACAGAAGGCGGGGGAATTAGAGAGGATCTGTATTCCGCTAATTTGTGTTGTATTGAAAAAGAGATCGACTTTAGGTCTGCGTTTCCATTCTTGTTAATTTCACCTAGATTGGCAGAAACGTCACGAAAAAAATCTGGAGTTGCCGGAGCTCGTTCACTACTAGTCGCGGCTACCAGTGAAGCAACAGTATTCATCAATTTAGAGGCGGTATCGGGAGGCGAAGTTCGGGCAACATCAAGTAAGCGCTTTATGATTTTTTGGACTTCCTTTGATTGGTTGTCAGCTAGCGTTTCGACTGCCTTTTCTAAATTCTCTATCCTTGTCGCCAGATTATTAATATTTCCACTTAGACGAGTGTTGCTGGCATTGATGCCTCTCACTTCAGGGCTGAGTTTCGCATCGATGAGGGCGTTTGTATGCTCATCAGAACTTTTGGCTGAGCTTTCCACGCCACGATAATGTACCTGAAGGTAGACCATGATAATCCCGATCAAGAGCGTGATAAGCGGCGCTACCCATTGAGCCAGATTTCCATACCAGTGGGGATTCCAAGGGGGTCGCTGGCCCGCTGGCGGCGGAGATGGTTGTGTCACTGGTGTGCCCATGCGCTAGGGAAAACGATTATTTCACATTGCTTGGTCGCATCAAGTTGCCCAATACGACAATTTAGAAACAAGGCGGGCCGAGCCAAAACGGGCTTTTCTTGTCTGCGGAATACTACTCCCAATCCTTACGATCGCACAAACGGAGTTAAGGCATTCTGGTAGCATTGAAAGCGGTTTATTGAGACCTGACGAAACGATTCGTATCAGGCGTCAATACGGTTAGTCGTGATTTGACAACTCGCGATTGACGAGGATGCGCCGCCTCATTATCAGCAGCCACTTCAATCTTCCGCATGATCCGCTCGGCCCGTTGAACCGCAGTCGCTAGACCAGCTTTCACCGTCCCGGCCACACCGTATCAATCCTCTGAAATATCCACTCTGCTTTCTCGACCGCATCGGCGATGGCCAGGTTTAGGCCTCTGGGCTAGGTCTCGAGTCTAAGGTGGCGAGCTTCCGGGCTGCTAGAATCCAGCCCATGGGACAAAAACTTATCTCCCAAAGAACCATCGTTGAACTGATGCGTGCGCTTCGCGAATATGGTTTGACAAGCACTGATTTGGAGGAGCCAGTCAACTATACCGAATTTCTCTACGAACGCGATTTTCCCGACTGGTTCGTGAAACATGCTGCTGAGAGCTACGAGTATGGCTGGAACTGGCAGAAAATTCTGTTGGACATGCGAAATGGTCGATTTTTCTTCTACCACAACACGTATTCCGCACGAGTCTCAATCACAGACGGGTATCTTTCCGAAGATGACGCCAAAATGTTGGGAGAAAACCTAATTCAACGATTGGCCGCACTCGGTGCTAACTTGCCAACAGGTGAACCGGTGCTCCGGTCGCTTCAGTTGGACGGCTTCGATGTTAACAATGAGAAGCTGTCGCTTGTCCCCCTTGAAGGACCAGTGAGTGCACGCGAAGAGGAAGATCGTTTAACAGGTCTAGTGAAAACCAGCGGAGTCCCAGAAGTTCCCGTTGTCCTGAAACACATCGCCGATGCCAATTCTCTCTATACCAGCGGGAAATACCATCCATCGCTAAATGAATCTAGAAATCTCATTCAAGCTTTGATTGACGGTATCAGTATTGAAACTGAAAAACACGGCAATCATTCGAGAGGGCTACCGGGCGGAACTGCTAACCGCATTGATTATTTGGCTCTCGTCGGATTCCTCACTGCGGACGAAAAAGCCGCATTGAACTCCGGTTGGGGAAGTCTTTCCGCAGGATCCCATCCCGGAGTGCCGGAGCCAGAGCAAGCACGCATCGGGTTGATCCTTGCCCTCGAATTCGGACAACTCCTTGTGCACAAATTCGTCAATTGGAAGGTGAATGGATATCGCGGATTCTCGTGACCAGCACAAATTGGGTGTTGGGTGCGGGGGTGCGAACCCCGTTTTGTGGCGAGGAGGAAAAACGCTCTCCCCCTTTTAAAAGTCCTCCTCAGCGCCCCAAAAGAACTTGACAGCGGCTGACACCCGAGAGCAAGCTAGCCCAATGTTCTGACGAGGGGAGTTATGGATCGTAGACAACTCCTGTTCGGAGCCAGCGCGCTGGGACTGGTCACAAACCTCAATCTCAACCATCCACTCATTGCTCAAGTCGGCAACGCAGTCATGGGCAGCCGCCGTCTCTCCGACCGCGAACGGGCTGGCTTGCGCGGGCCAGTCAGGATATGTAGTGATCTCATCGGAGGAAGGATGGAGTCGGTCAACACGGAGTACGGCACAGATGGGAGGCTGCTGGGTTACCGGGTCCGAGTTTCAGTCTCCCCTGGTGGCTCCTTTGGAATGGGGTTTGTTGGTGGTATCTTGGGCGGCGATGTGGGCAGCGCCGATGTGACTTACGAGTTCTACGACGAACAAAGCAAACGGACCACGGTCCTAAGGGTTCCCCCAAATCCCGATGTAACTGACGAGTTCCACTACGACGAACAAGGCAAAAAGACCAGGGTCAAAACAATTTCCCCGAGATCGGCTCAACCGGGTTTCACGGTGATGCTCGACTCTAGAATGTTGGAAGTCACGGAAGGAGGCGGATCCCTCTGTGGCGGTGGAAGCGTCACCACGCGCTACAACTACGTTGATCTACCAATCGAGTCTCTGGTTCGCAATGCAAATGGGGAACTGCTGACGAAGATCGACCACAACTACACGAACGGGCGGCTTATCGGCGAAACACTCGTGATCGTGCAGGAGAACTTCGAGGCCACGAGACAAATGCAGGAGCGATTCTCTGGAGAGCAGTCGCGGGCGAACATAGCAAAGACAAGGGCGTTTCTGGGACAACTTCAGGGTCTGCGTATGGAAAGATCTTACGTTTACGATGACGACCGCGTCATCCGACGACTAACGCAGATGGGCAACTTTAAAGAAGACGAAAGCAAGACGTACAACGCGCAAGGGGACGAGGACTGGACGCTCAAGATTCGAAGCGGAAGTGATGATGTACGCGAAGAGTTCCGTTACCTCTATCAATACGACAGCCACGGCAATTGGACGGAGCGAACAACGGTCAACGCGGATCAGCCGGGTAATCCGAACACTCAGCGACGCACGCTTGCATATTACTGATGTCTCCAGCACCTGAGAGCCTAACTTCTAACAAGCCGCGTCCAGAGTTCTCTCGACAGAGTAAAATGGCGAGCGCAAGTTGATGGAGATGGCTATGGCCTACTTGAGAGTGGCACTGAGCGGAGTGGCCGCAATATTTGTCGCCGTACTAACACTGAACGGCCCGTTAGGACCCTGCTCACCAGCACATGTGAAGTCCTCGGGCAGAGGTTCGTCTCACTAGGTAATGCGCAAAATCTTTGAGTCGATGATCCACCACTCCGGTTGGGAATCATCGGCAATGCGACGCAACTCACGCAACTTTTGCTCCCTGTTTGCGACGAGCATATCCATGAACGAAGGAAGCCAGAAACCCAGCGAAATTATCACAGGCACCGAGAACAGAGCCACTGCCCAATCAATATCAAGAATGTCGGTGGCAACAAAAAAGACCGCGTAACTTAGCAACAGACTCACCAGCAACCGACTCAGCACCCCTGTAGCCTTCAACTTGCTGGTAGTCGTTCTGAGCCGGAGAGTACGCTCTTCAACGTCTTGCTCGTCGTGGATAAAAGAACGGAAGGCCGTCCCAATGCCCCTCGCAGCGGCCCGCTGCATCATTTCGTATTGAAGCGCATCTACGACACGCTGTAGCAAATGAGCCATTTCACTATTAGCGTCTCGCACCTTTTCCTCGTACAGCGCGTTCTCCACTGTGAAATAGTAGTTCAGGGTTTCGGAGAATGTTAGAGGAGCCGATCGTATCGGAGAGATTTCTTGGCTGGCTTCGGTAGCCATCGTCGTTGCCTTCCCGGCTAGAGGAGGGGATTGGTGATTTTACCACCGACGCATCGCCCGCGTTCCGACTTTTTGCGGCTCCCAGACAGATACTGGGGGTGATCCCATCGCCAGCGAGCCGTGCATTAGTTAGAGCCTCCTAATCGAACGCATCTCCCAGATCGGCTGGTTCAGCGCTAACGGTGCCTCCTAGTTGGCAAAAGAACTTGACAGCGGCTGACACCCGAGAGCAGTTTCTTGCCGAAGTGTTTTGATGAGGGAGTTAGCGAAGTACTATCCAAGGAGGGCGCATGACATTGGATCAGCTTTCAGAGGAGGAGACGACAGTTGTCCGCAGTCTGGCGGAGGGGTTAACCAATCGCGAAATCGCCGAGCGTTTGAGCTTGGGTGTAGACACAATCAAGGACCGCCTGTTTCGAATATTTGACAAGCTAGGCGTGTCCAGCCGTGTTGAACTCATCTTCATGGTGCTCATGAATCCTCAGCTTGTTGGCGTCGAGATGTCAGCGGAAGAAATCGCGGAGTTGAAGCGTCGGCTCGTTGAACAGCGCGCTGCTGGCGAGGCTGCGCTTCGAAGGCGGCTCAAGCGGGCCGGACTCGAATCGTAGTCAGAATCGGAAGATTAGACAGGTAGGCCACAAGACCGCATGCGGGAGGCGCTCTCACACCTTTGCCATTTTGGGGCAGACGTTTTGGCCAACGGGAATCCTCAAGCACGGCGGTCTCGAACATCGTTGGGTCGGCAGAACTCGGCCCGCCCGAGATCAACTCTAGGAAATCCAACACTCAACCCCACTCAACACTTCCCACTTGCCGTTATGCTTCTGAAGCAAAAAAGACTTCCCGTCTGCGCAACCGTCTCCGGTACTACAGACATGGGACATGTAGACCACAGCCATGGTCTTATCAGCATTGAAACCGACCGCAGACAATCCAATCCAAAGTTCCTCCATTACCCCTTCGGGATTAAACGGGAACATTGCCTCTATTTCGTCGGGAGTAACCAGTCTGTACGGGTTCGGGAGAGTGAAATTTCTTTGCAGCAGCCAGGTTTTTGCATTCATCTTCCCGTAGTCGTCCAAAGCTATGTCCGCGACTCTTTGTTCCCGCGACTGTTCCCCTTCTTCGCGGGCCGGATTCGACGGATCCTCCGGTGGAAACGACCCCCGACCCATTGGCAAGGTGTCTATACGGATGAACCACGTGCGGGTTTCTGGATTGGGGTTAATAATGGGAATGATTGCCGAGTAAACTTGGTAAGCTTCGGCGTCGTCGTAGGTCCCTCCGGACCCGCTGGACTCTCCCGACAACTGGCAAGCTCCGTGAAGCTGGTTTTGGAAAGCTAAGAAGGAACTAGGTTCGGTACTTTTCGTGGTCCTGACTGGAATGCCAAACCACTTTTTTTTGTACCAGGCACCCGCCATTTTCCGATCTTCTTCGTTGGCGGCGGGGTCGTCACATTCGATGTTGGCTTTTTCGCTATACAACTCGGCCATGATTTCCATAGCGAGTTGGTCATGGGGACGAAGTTTCAGGCCTTTGTTGAGGCTGTCTATACCTTCCCTAATAGGAGCACCGTTCCGGGCCTTCAGTTCGTAGCAGGCCTTATTCTGGTCTGTCTTATTCGAAGGGGTCGGACGCGGCTCTCCGGGCAGAAGGCCTTCCCTTTCGTGATAGTAGCACTCGATCGAGTCGATGCGGCCGATGGCAAAGTAAGGCTCGGGATCCCGAGGGTCGAGGTCCGATTCCATTTGGTAGAACTTCTTGGAATCCTCGAATTTGTTCTCCTTCCAGTACATGTTAGCGATGCTCTTCGCGCTTTCGATTCTCGCCGTGCGATTGGAGTTAGAGTCGAGCACGTCCTGGTACTGATCGATGGCCTGTTCTGCCAAGTGAATGTTCTCCGGAGTGGTGACACCGGGTCTGTACTCTTTCGCATAGGCCGTAGCCAAATACACGTGCGCGCACTGATTCTCCGGGTCTAACGACACAGCCTTCTCCAAATGCTGGATTGCTTCCGCACACTCCGTTTTATTAAACGCTTCAACTCCCAGATTCAATTCGGTGGCCGCTGACGACCGTGAGTGAAAGTCCAGGGAGAATAATGCCGCTCCGGCCAGAGCCACAGCAAGTAGTTTGCAGGTCCTGTTCATGGCTGACCTCTCTCGGGGGAACATCAAAAGCGGCACCTAGTATAAACCCGTCGCCTGTTCGGTAATTGTGAAATCGGCGAACTCTGCGCAATCTCGTTCCTCGCATAGAACGGGGTTCGCAGCCAGACCGAGGATGATCAAGGCACTTCGCCTTCCCCACTCGCCTGGAGCGTCGACGCTCTGGGTTTTAAAGAAGCGCCATTTCGCTCTCGATGGGGTGTTGACTTTTCTTTCACGAAGACCAAGACTCGCGCATTAACGTTGAATCACGGGTGGCAGCTTGTGCTCCACCA
>Ga0210405_10000596_pt1 | contig 47047 bp, 39 predicted proteins | sample IncBWH11MmetaG_FD_155492 | JGI IMG/M metagenome (GOLD analysis project Ga0210405, IMG submission 155492) | Forest soil microbial communities from Barre Woods Harvard Forest LTER site, Petersham, Massachusetts, United States - Inc-BW-H-11-M | ecosystem: Environmental > Terrestrial > Soil >... | reverse complement strand
CAGATCCCTCGCGGCGAAATGGGACGCCCCGAAGAGATCGCGACCGTCGCGCTCTTCCTCGCCTCAAGCGATTCAAGTTTCGTCAACGGCATCGAACTCTTCGTCGACGGCGGCACGGCCCAGATCTAAGTCATCGTCACGGTGTGCAGATGCCATCGGCCGGTGGGACCGCACGTCGGCTTTTAGAACGCGGAATTAATGCCTCCGGATTCGTCGCGATAAAGGCGCCTGTTGTCAGTTGTGCGATTGATGATGAAAAGCCGACATTCCGGTACTAATCTGTCGTCGGCGAGTGATTTGGCGATTTGGCACTCGTCGAGATTGAACAATTGCTTGACTCGCTTGACTCAAGAAAAGCCCGTTAGTCGTTATCCATCCGCTGACGAGAACGGATAAGGCCGGACTGCTGGGTTCGCAACAGCAGTCCGGCGGGTATCTAAGGGCGCCACTGCGCGTCAGCCACGTTTTCCATCCAAGCGAAGGCCTTATTCCGTCGACGAGACCGGCGGAGTTCCACTATCGATGAAGGTGTAGAACACAGCAACACGGCCGTCGCGTTCCTCCAGAACGTCCGTACCGGTATAGCGGAACGGTTGGCCAGGAAGCCCGCTCCCCCAACGGCACATCCCGACATTGTGCATCGTGCGAATATCGCCAACCACCTTGTAGCGGTACTCCGGGATGCGCTTACGAATTTCCGACGCTGCCTCATTGATCGCCGCAATGCCGACCAGGCGACCACCCGGGTGTATCCATACACAATCTTCCGTATAAGCATTGCGCATCATGGCTTCGCGCTTCACTGGATCAAGCTCGATAAAGATCCCATCGAAGTTGTGGTGCATCAGTTCTGCAACTGTCATCTTCTCTCCCTTGTTTTCTCTTTGCCAGTGTAACGATCTTTCCTTTGACCTTCCCGGCCATTCTTCCTTCTGGCATTTCTCTCAAAATACTTGGAAGGAACAGAGAATGGCTTGTACGAAACGGCTACGATAGTATGAAAACGCTATGGGCGAGAGCCGCAAAAGGAGGACGACAGATGCAGGTTTCTGATGGATCGGACACATTTGAGTTCCGTTCTCCGCACGGTATGAAGGCGGCGCACAGCAGACTTCGAACCTTCGCGGGCATAGCAGTTCGTCACCTGCAGCATTTCAACCACCCAGGCCGTGCCTGGCACGATCTGTCGGGTCCGCAAGACACTCTCACAGTTGTGCTCGCGGAGATAGGCGGCAGATGTGAGGCCCGCACAAATCTGCATCGTCCCGCTGCCCTGGAAGGTCAACGGCCTAATCACATCAGTTTTGTCCCGTCAGAGATGAGGATCTGGGGCTACACGGACAACATGGAGTCTGTACGCGAACTTCGCCTGAGCTTCGACAGGAAATCTCTGGGGGATTGGTTCGGCCCCGATCTGGACCCGGGCAAAGCAAGAAATCCTGAGCTGATGTTTCATGACAAGAGAGCGGTCGAGTGCGCGCGACTCCTTGCTGCCGAATGTGACGCATCCGACCCGAGTACAGGATTGTATGGAGAAGGACTCACGATCGCCCTCCTGAGCGCCTGCTTCCAGGGGCGACCCCAAAAAGAGAACTCAGGACTATCGGTCTCACAACTCCGTCTCGTTCTCGACTTCATCCACGAGCATCTCGATTTATCCGTTTCTGTTCTCCAGCTTGCCCGTCTGGTCGACCTGTCATCCTCGCAATTTGCGAGGATGTTCAAAGCGTCTACAGGAGTATCCCCGCATCGCTATCAACTGAACACCCGGATCGGCAAAGCGCAGGAGCTACTGCTGATGAAAGGAGAGAGCCTTTCCATGGTGGCTGTGGCAACAGGTTTTGCAGATCAGAGCCACTTCACGCGGACGTTCAAGAGGGTCACTGGAGCTACACCACACGAGTGGCATCAGAATCGCACTCCCTAGAGGATGCGATATGAAACTTATGAGACGCCCAGCCACCCGTTTCCAAACATTCTGAAGCGATTGTGCACCGGCCTTACGACACAGCCCGATCATCTTCTGTGCGCGCACACAGGGTCACTGCAATCAGCGTGGCATGGGTGAGGACATCATGGGGTATGACCGTTGCGAGTGAACGAGCATTCCTAATTTCTTCCATGGTGGGCGGCGTAAGCTCAGCGATGTAGTCGTTCCCCATGTCCTCATTTGAACGGACCAAGTTCAGGAACTCGGTTTTCTCCTCAGGAGACGAAAAGGAAAATAGAAGCTCGTACGCGCTGGCGTCAGGAACGCCGAGGAGTGCCAGCGAGCGTGTGTTCGTGAGATTTGCATAACCAACGAAGTACCCGATTATGTCGGCAGCAAAGAGCCGAGCCTCTGGATTATCGGTGGGCAAGAATTCGACGATGCAGAGCCAGTCCTTCTCATCTTGCCAGTAGGGCTCGAAATCGTCTTTGCGCTTCGTTCCCAACATCCCAGATCACCTTGTTCGAGAGTATTGGGTCAAAACTCGCGGTACAAGAACGGTACAACCAAAGCCCGTTCTTTCGTGTTCTCAGTGGTTCCTTACACGGCATTGCAGAGCGACCGCTGCCTTGTAATTACAACGTGATACAGCCAATCAGCGCCCTTTCACGGCGATGGCTTTGGCGAAAAGGATCAGTTCCTGTGGCGGACTATTAGTGTGAGCTGTAGTTCTTGTGTCGGGAGAGCGGGACGGAGTCAGAGAGCGTGGATGAGTTGGTCGACGAAGGGAACCCGTTTGGGGCCGACGTCGTGCCAGGCGTGGAGCACGCCGACAAGCAGGAGAAGAAGAGGAGTGGATACGGCTTGAGATACTGCACGACGATGGCTCCCGGACGAATGTCTGGCCGAACAGAAGTGAGTGTGGCTTCTCACGGGCGCGATGGAATTGGTACTCTTCGAGCCTAGCAGACCGCACAAACCGCGCTACGAATCCCCCTCGATAAAGTGCGGCTTCCGCTGCGAGAGTTCGGCTTGGTCGGAGCCTGTACCAACTCGAATTGCCTCTGCTACAATTCATTCACGGGGCAGGGACAGCTGCTCTGGGTTGGTGTTTGCCTGCAGCACAGTATTGGGCGCGGTTTTGCTTGGTGTCCATGGTGTCCATTAACCTCGGAATTCGGTTCTATGGGGTTGAAACAGGCGACGCAGGCGAATCGATTGAACCTGAGGAAAGCCAGTAAAGACGCGGGTTTCCGATAAAGGTAAGAAAACAAAGTTGGGGACGTAGTTCAGTTGGTTAGAACGCTGCCCTGTCACCGACTGTCAACACAGAATCGATCAGGCGTTCCCGGTTTCCGCAGATAGCCCAACTTTTGCCGCCGCGCATCATGGTCTAATGACCGAAAGTTTGCGGGGCAGTGCTCCTTCATTAATGTTGAAGATTGTATCGAGGCTGATCTGGCTGACCCCATTTGTTCACGGTTTTCCCAAGGCTTCGGTCAGCAGCCGGGTAGTAGAGATTTGAAATCCCGGCGGCGACTGCATTTCCCACGGCGCGAACGTAATGGAAATCCAGGTCACCGCATCGACCGAGCGTGATGGCCCGAGACGCGAGACTTAGAGCTTCTCGTCGCGTGATTCGCCCATTCCCATTCAGCAAGCCAGTTCCTGCAGCATCTCCCTTCACATTGGAAATCCGCCATTCTTCCCCCACATTGGGGACAGACTGAGTTAATGATCGACGAGATGATGCTCGTATTCGATTCGCCCGGCAGAGTGTCAAAGGTTTTCATAACCGCTCTCCTATCCAGAGATCAGACAAATGCGCGAGAGGCAGACACGGGCCACAAACAACGGAAAATGTGCCGCGCGGGTTTTCGACGCTTTGTGACATGCGCTCCGAACTGGTTGGCTGCGGAGTCCGTCTCGGCCAAAATGCCTGCCGCCTCGCTGCGAGATGAGAGTGCACGTGCAATGCCACTGCCGAACTACAGATAAGAGCCGATCACCGAAGCTATTCCTGAGTGCGCTGCTAGTCGAATGACATAACGATTGCCCTGCGTTAGGCATGTATGCCCGGATGTGGTCGCCACTTATTCGCTGAGTCACGGTCCGTGTGAAAAACGGGGGCGACGCAAAAGCATGAAACTCCAAGCTAGCGTGACGCTTGGCTCACTCTTCCGGCTTTTGGCATGACGATTGCCATCGAACTTGACGACTACACGCTCCACACTTGGCGACCAGTTCGTTTCTGTCGATTGATTGCGGAGCAAACGAGCATATGGGAGGAGTGAATCATGCGGAGGCTGACAGTCTGTGATCGCTCTGTATCTGCTCCCTGTTCCCGCGACAAAGGAGTCGCGCACATACCATGACATTCTTAGAACACTTCATAGAACCCGTTGAGAGTATCGCCTTGGAATCAGAGACGCCTTCACATGCACAGATTGAGTCCGTTCTGCCGCATTGCTTACCGTCTCTTCGTCGATACGCCTATAGACTTTTGGGCAACCAAGTAGATGCCGAGGATGCGGTGCAGGACGCGCTATTGGCAGCTTACAAGCACCTGAACCAATTCAGAGGCGACGCGCAACTTTCGACGTGGCTGATCACTATCGTTATCAATTGCGCAAGAATGCATTTGCGCAAGCGGTCGCGCTATATCCACGTATCCCTGGATTCGCGAATTGAAGAGGAGCGAGAGTATTCGCTGTCCGATATTTTGGTGGACCGTCGGCCCAATCCCGAGGATGAATGCCGTTGGTCTACGCTGAATGCGAGATTGATGAAATCAGCTGCGCAACTATCGCCGATTCTTCGGAAGACGTTTTACCTCCGATTTGTGGATCATCTTTCAATCAGCGAAACAGCTCGAGTTCTGGGAGTTCCCACGGGAACTGTGAAGGCGCAGACAGCCCGCGCCCGAGCGAAACTGCTGAAAGCGATGTGGGGACCGCTCCACCAAGGCCCGGCGAAACGAAAATCCTGCTCTCGCAGGCGTCCACACCAGAACGGTCCAGCCGTGCCCGCAATCAAACCCGCCGCCGTTTCTTGATTCCGTCACTCCGATGACTTCTGGCGGGACTATAACGCGCTGACACCACGAGGAAGGAAGTTTGTCAGTGCGCCAAGAAAAGAGCAAAACGGAACAGCAGCAGTATTCAAAAACCTCTATCGCAACAAGTGGGATCCTGTGCAACCGAATAACTAAGAACTGACAGCTAAATCGCGGCCGGTCACCGTTCCACCAAATCTCGGTAGGAGATCAACTCTACCCCCTGCCGCGCCAGAATCTCCCGAGCTCTGGGCGAGGTCAATACCTCCAATTCGACTTCCCGTGATTCTCGCAGTCGTGTCTTGGCCGATTGCAGAGCAGAGTCGTTGTAGCCAGGATGGCAGACGAACTCCCATGTCCCCTCGGGAACACTGGTTGCGATCGCCGCGAACAACGTCTCGTTCAAAGTCCCGGTGACTTCAATTCCTAAGGTCCCATCGGGCGTGACAAAGCCTCGGCGCTGCACGGACTTCCGGAATTTTCCGGCAAAGGTTCCCAAAACTCTCATTTCTGCCCAACGTGTCCAGAGATCCGGTCGCTTCAGAAGTTCACTCAATCGTAAAGGAAGGGGCGGGCCGAACGGATTCCGGACGGCTCGCACCCCGCACTCGGCAGCGGCCAGCAAGAGAGGGCGCAACACCTTCGGGAAAATATGGGTGTGCTTGTGCGTGTCGAGGTGTGACACGCACACTCCCGCGGCCTGAACTCTCCGGATTTGCGCCGTTGCCTCGGCGCCAATCTCAGTCGTGTCAAGCTGCCCCGTCAACGCCCGAGCGGCGAAAGTTTTCAGGTCGTCACGAAATCGCCCCGATTGCGTCAATGAAGGAACTCTCGCCGGCGGCAGAACCGGCTCGCCATCGATCAACACCACGTGGCAGCCAATGCTCAGCTTCGGAAACTGCTCCGCGAGTTCCTTGACTTCGCAAAATGCCGGGCCGTTGGCCATCAATGTGGCGGAGGTGACGATGCCATCCGCGTGCGCTTTTATGATGGCCCGATTTACGCCCGATGTGAATCCGAAGTCGTCCGCATTAACCACGAGGCGCCGCACTCCGGCAGTTTAGCAGGAGGGACTTCGTACTTGTTGCTGTGTCGTCGGTACGCAGCCCCTTTCTCGCGAGGCCGAATGGATCTGTTGGCATCAATACACCCTAGGCTTTTCGTGCCAGTGTGAGTCGATGATCCGGCCGACGTCATAAGGTCACCATCCGCAGAGCTGACCTCATCTGCCCACATACGGTCACTGTCTTTATCGACTGCCCGAGTTGGGGCACCGACGATTTCCAAACTGGCGGTTTTAACGCACTTAGAAGCGCTCACGTCCGGCACTCGAATTGCGATTCCGAGTATCGATCCGGGATTCGTTAGACGGCGTACGACCATAGACATTGTGCTTGAAGGGACTGATTCCGTGGTGAGCAACAACAGCGAAAGTATCGAGAAGTCGGGAATGAAGACCGTTGCCAACGAGAATGGCGCATTGACATCCTTGTACGGTCGGATTGATATCGATTCCTCTCCAGCAGTACGCGACCAGCTTATCGCCCTTTTGCAGGCTCCACATCCGAGTGTAGTGAGCATTGACTTGTCGGGCGTCACCCATATCGACAGTTCAGGCGTTGCCACTCTGATTGAAGCGTTAAAGATCGCACGAAACTGTGAGACTGAGCTTAGGCTGCAGGGATTGCATGGCCGTTTACATCACCTGTTTCAGGCGACGGGCATTCTATCCCTGTTCAATGACGGCATTCGCAGATGAACAACTCTGGGTACGAGGCGCTTTGATGGTCAATCTTCTCGAAATTACTGGCAGAGAGACTCTCAGTCAACTCGACTACGTTGGGAGCCTGAACATTCAGTGGTGGCAGACACTGCGGGGGATGCGTGCGGCTCTGCCCCTGGTTGGAAATCGACATCGGTGGCGAGCAGCTGTTCACCAAATGTTGGAGATCGGGGTTGACGCGCTGCCGATGGTTGCCCTGATGGCTATGTGCAGCGGATTCATCCTGGCCATGCAGGGAGCATCTGAGCTGCGGCGGTTCGGAGCTTTGCACTTCGTCATCGATCTGGTTGCAGTCGGCTTCACACGCGAACTTGGTCCGTTGCTGACGGCGATTGCCGTCAGCGGACGCTCGGGATCTGCATTTGCCGCCGAGATCGGCACCATGAAGGTCACGGAAGAGCTCGATGCGCTTAAGGTGATGGCTTTCGAACCTGTGGAGTTCGTGTTAGCGCCAAAGTATCTGGCGGCACTCGTGGCAGTTCCTTGTCTCAGTGTCGTCTCCGCCTTCTTCGGCATTCTGGCCGGAGGGCTATTTATGTTCTTCAGCACGCACCTGAGTCTCTTGCTGTATTTCCGATACGTGCTGGCATCGATCGTATTGCGTGATGTGCTCGCCGGGATGATCAAGAGCCTGGCATTCGCGACAATTATTGCCCACGTGGGATGCCTGGAAGGACTTCGTGTCCGCGGCGGGCCCGACGCAGTGGGCCGCTCGACAACTTCAGCGGTCGTGCGATCAACGTTCCTGGTCATCGTTGCCGATGCGATATTTACCGCCATCTTTTACTTCGTAGGGAAGGCTTAAGTGTCTCTGATTTCAGTGCGCGATCTAGTGGTGGACTACGATGGCCGGCGTGTGCTCGATGGTCTGAACCTTGACATCGAGGCGGGGGAGATCACGGTACTGCTGGGAGGTAGCGGTTCGGGAAAGAGCACGCTCTTGCGGCAAATTCTTGGTCTTGAGCATCCGAAATCGGGCAGCATCTCGATTAAAGGCACAGACATCACTACCTGTTCACATGCGGATTTGAAGACACTCCGACGGTCGGTTGGGGTGGCCTTTCAGAGCGCTGCTCTGTTCAATTCACTGTCGCTGGAAGACAATGTCGCGCTCACCTTGCGGGAGCACACCGCACTCGCTCCTTCAATCATCGACTTGATCGTCTGGTTGAAGTTGGCGGTGGTGGGCCTGGCGGATTTCGGCAAACTGCACCCGCAGGAGCTCTCAGGAGGCATGAAGAAGCGTGCGGCCGTTGCCCGGGCTCTCGCATTGGATCCCGAAATCCTAGTGCTGGACGAGCCTTCCGCCGGCCTCGACCCGATTGTGGCGGCGGAACTGGACGAACTCATCGTATTTCTGAAGGAGACTCTTCAGATTACGGCTCTGGTCGTCACCCATGAGATGCACAGTGCCTTCCGAATCGCTGACCGGATCGCGATGCTGTTCGACGGAAAGCTCCTTGCAGTCGGCACTAAAGACGAAATACGCGCAAACCAGAATCCACGCGTGAGGCAGTTCCTAAACCGTGTGCCGGCCAACCCGATGCATACGCCGGCATTGGCCTCCTATCTGGAGCGGTATGTGCAAAGTCAGGAGGCAAAACCATGACCACTGAAGCAAAGGTGGGTGCATTTGTTCTCGGCTGTTTCGCCGTGCTCGCGTTTACGGTCATCTACCTGTTGAATGCGCAGTACAGCGGCGGCACTGTGCACTATCGCACCTACCTGCGATACGCCGGAGGGCTTGAGCCGGGAGCCTCCGTCCTCTACGGAGGCATGAACGTCGGCAAAGTCACAGCCGTGCGGCCCTGGGCGGCGGATCCAACCCGAATCGAGATTCTGCTTGAAGTCAAAAAGGACACTCCGCTGAATGAGAAGTCAGTGGCCAAGCTAGGATTCGTCAGCGTCATGAACAGTGCGGCCTTGTCGATCACAACCGGCGCTATCGATGCCAAGCGCCTTCCTCCAGACTCAACCGTTGCCTCACAAGAAGCGGCCAGTTTGGATGAGATCGCCGGGAAACTGGCAACCGTTGCGGACAGCGCGAATACGCTCATCACGCAGGCACAGGGAGAGCTTAACGATGTCAGCGGCAACGTGAATCACCTTCTTGTCAACCTGGATACGATGACCGGACCACGAAACCAGAAAAAGGTCCAAGCCATTCTGAACAACATCGATCGATTGGTGGCGGACGAGCGCCCAAAGATTGATCGTCTTACAGACCAGCTAGCCAGAGTTAGCGAGCATGCCGACGACACGATTCAGAACGTGAATGGCACGGTGACGGATTTGCGCGCTCCCATACGGAAAGATCTTGTTGAATTACAGACAACGCTGGAAGAGGCCAAAGACTTGCTGCAGGCGATGCAAGTCATGGTACGAGCCAATGACTCCAAGATCGGCGACACGGTAGAAAATCTACGCGACGCGACCGACAACCTCAACCAGTTCACGAATTCAATAAAGCAGCGCCCCTGGAGCCTGATCCGCACCAAGCAACCCGGGGACCGACAGGTTCCGAAATAAGGCGGACAGAGGAGAATCGACAATGAAAAAGCTTACGATGGCGCTTGCGTTAATGGTGACGTTATTCGCTCTGGCCGGATGCGGCAGAGTAAGATATCCCGCATATTACACACTCAATTTGCCGGCTCCGCCCGATCCGCCCGCTGCGGAAAACGTACGAACCTCAATCGCGGTACGGGAATTCCAATCTCCCAATTATCTAAGGCAAGGACCGATTGTGTATCGAACAACGCCAGAGGAAATCGGATTCTATGAATATCACCGCTGGGCGGCGGACCCGCGCACGGTGGTTACCAACGCAGTCGTCGACCATCTGCGAGCCGGCGGTCAGTTCTCCATGGTCTCTATGTACGACGGCCGTCCGAACAACGACTACGTTTTCAGTGGCAGGTTGGAAAAGCTGGAAGAGGTGGACTCCCAAGAGGGGGTCAAGGTCGAGGTTGCAATCTCTGCACAAATCACCCGGGTCGCGACCGGTGCAACGGTCTGGAGCAATGCTGTTTCCGAAATTCGACCGGTGCCCCAACGAAATGTAGGCGGGGTCGTGTCTGAGATGAATCGGACTGTAGACTTAGCCCTCAACAAACTTCTTTCCACCGTTCCGGCGCCGCCGGCGAGTGAAAGATAGGAATATCAACTGGAATCAGACTACCGAGGGTATCTCTTGCGGAATGATTCGGATGCCCTTGCACCGGGAAATTGATTAGCAGATACTTTAACGCGCAAAAAATCGGGACGCGGGGCGGGGCAAAAACCGAGAATTGCGGAGAACTCACGTGCTATGAACATCACCGAAGATCGATATCGAAGCCTGCTAGGTGCGTCCAGTGCACTGGCCGGTCAGCCCACGGTAAAAGCTGTTCTGCGTAGCCTGCGAGGTGTTCTGTCCAGCACTTCCAGATTGCACGGGGCAGAACTCTACGTGATGAGCGATGACGGCGAAAGTTTGTATAGCTTCGAATTTGATCGAGACGCCGACGCCCCCGCAGTTGCACTAGGCGCCAAATTGTTACGCGTCGGTCTGGTGGCGCAAGTGTTGGACGAACAGAAGCCGGTGTTTACCCCAGACCTGTCGCTGGAGATGTTGAAACATCCTGACCTGGCTCCCTTTGCAGCCGAAGTTGCCGGACGAACCGCCTATCTGTTTCCAGTATCGACCGCGCAAAAACGCTACGGAATTCTGTCGACGCCAAAGTTGCAGGGCCAGCAATTCGCCCCCGAAGATGTCGAGATGCTCAGTGCCCTGGCCTCCCACGTTGCGGTCGCGCTCGAGTGTGCACTGGCAAGAGATAACGCAGAGCTGTACCACCGAGAGGTCGTGAAGCAGCGAGATCGGCTGGGATTATTGCTAGAAATCAACAATCATATTGTCAGTAAGCTGGAAGCGGATGACTTGTTTCAGGCCGTGGCGGGCTCGATGCGCAAGCACTGGGGAAACGATCTCACCTCCTTGTGGCTTTTTAACAAGCAGTCGGGCAGTTTGGAACGCAGATTTCTAGATTTCCCGACTGGGAACGGTTTTCTCGAGAAGATTGTTGTCGTGGAGCCCACGAAGCTTTGGAGCGAATGGTCGCACCTCCGCACGCCACAGTATTACTCGACAACCGATGCGGCTATACCCGCGTCCCTGCGCGAAGCGTCCAGAGCTGAATCCCTTCTCTCGGCCGTCCTTGTGCCACTGATGGGAGCCGACGGTCCCTTGGGCCTGTTAACCATGTGCAGTCGCAAGGCGAATGGGTTCAACGAGGTGGACCGCGACCTGCTGTCGCAGATCGGCACACAGACATCACTGGTACTCGAGAATGCTCTGGCCTATGGACGGCTCCGCGCGTCGCGCGACGATCTGGAAGAGCAGAGGCTTTACCTTGAATCGGAAATCGAATCTGAGTACAACTTCGAAGACATAGTCGGCAAGAGCGCTGCTCTTCGCAAAGTGCTGGACCAGGTCGCGATCGTGGCGCCAACCAGTTCGACCGTGTTACTGCACGGCGAGACCGGTACTGGCAAGGAACTGGTGGCCCGAGCGCTTCATAATCTCAGTCCACGTCGGGAGCGCACTTTTGTTCGTCTGAACTGCGCGGCGATTCCTTCGGGTTTAGTGGAAAGTGAACTGTTCGGCCACGAAAAGGGCGCGTTCACCGGAGCCCTGATGCAAAAGAAAGGCAGGTTTGAGCTGGCGGATCATGGCACTCTATTTCTCGATGAAATCGGTGATATCACCATGGATTTGCAGCCAAAACTCCTGCGCGCCCTGCAGGAACAGGAGTTTGAGCGCCTAGGTAGTACAAAAACCATCCACGTTGACGTTCGTTTGATTGCGGCCACGCATCGCGATTTGGAAGGCATGATCCGCAATAATCAGTTTCGCGAGGACCTTTTCTACAGGCTGCGCGTGTTTCCGATTGAAATCCCGCCGCTGCGCGAACGGCGTGAGGACATTCCATTGCTGGTCCACTTCTTTGTCGCGCGTTTCTCCCGCCGGATGCAAAAGCGCATTCGGTCCGTCCCAAGACCCTCGATGGAAGCTTTGGTGAATGCCGATTGGCGAGGAAATATCCGCGAGCTGGAAAACTTCATTGAGCGCTGCGTGATACTCACTCAAGGCGACGAATTAAATGTGCCAAGAACAGAGCTGAACAAATCCGCTGGCCGCACTGTCATTGCGGCAGCGTCGACCTTCGAGCAAGCAGAGCGACAGGCGATCCTCGATGCTTTGAAGGGCGCGTCCGGAAGAATAGCCGGCAATGGTGGAGCGGCTGAGCGCCTCGGGCTTAAGAGAACCACGCTGCAGAACAAAATGCGCAGGCTAAGCATCACTCGCGCTGATTATTCGGCCTGACAGCATACAGTCCGGATTCCTCCTTCTTTCAACTTTCCAAGGCGGCTGCTTCAGCCGCCTTTAGCCCGCCCCAAGACTGCCCTCATGCTGGCACTGCCCATCGTTAAAGTCGGCTATACGCTGGAAGGCCGTTTAATTTCAATAGGTTGCACCCGCAGTTCTTGGCAAAACAGATGCAAAGATGAACCGTAGCCCAAAAATTTAGGCTACTAACGAATCTGAGTGGAGTCATTATGCTACGTGTCGAAACACAAGAACTAGACGGCGCTTTGACGTGCCGGCTGGAAGGCCGATTCACCGGCAAGGGAGCTGAGGAAGTTCGCACGCTCGTCACGAGCTGCGATAGCAAATTGGAATTAGTTGTCGATCTTACGGACTTGATGTTTATCGACGCCATCGGGGAAGAGGTACTTCTGTTTGTGAAGAGGCTCGGAGCTCAGTTCGTTGCCGAGACTGCGTATTCCCGGGACGTTTGCGAACGGCTTCAGCTTCCGTTTATTGGCAAACACAAGTCGAACGTGCAAGTTCGAGGTAATTCGGAAGGGCAGGGGCAGCGCCCTAGCCGCCGATGAACTAGCACACCTAACAAGCCATTCAGCAGCGTGTAGGCCGGTGAGATGAGTGGGCAGTCGGTCGCGGGCATTCTATTTTCCTCATCTCCTAAACATTTCAAAAAGCTGTTGAAATTGCAGACCCAACCATGACGGGCTCAATTGGTTTCTAGATTCCTCCGATTTCTCCCATTCTCCTTCCTCCAGAACAACGCGTGATTATCCAAATCCACCTCTCATCCGCAGATACCTCGATTGCGAGTCTGAACTTATCTTTGAGTGCCATTCTCGGAGCGTGTTGAACGCTCGCCATTACGCCCAATGCCCGCATAAGGGCAGCGCCCATCGACCGGATATGGGCATTCTTCAGCATTTTGGGATGTCCGCACTTCTGATTCAAGAACTTGCAAGGAAATCCAGATTGGCACGGCACCTGCAATCTTGTTACACGCGAGCGACAACACGATTCGCTCAAGTTCAAAGTGCCGTCAGGCTTGAGTCAAAGTCCAGGTAGAAGAAATGATGAAATCTAAACAACTCACGCTGCTTCTTACAATTCTTGCCTTTGTGTCACCGATCGGATCGTTTGCTCAACAAGGTACGCAAGAAGTTCCGCTTCTTACCCTTGACGACGCAGTCTCCATTGCATTGTCGAACAACCGGCTCGTGAAGAACTCAGCGTTGGAAGCGCAAAAGTACGACTTCCAGGTGAGCACGATGCGCAGCAAGCGGCTGCCACACTTTCAATTTTCAGTCCTCGGTGGCGAACTGCTGCAGCCGTTTGATTTCACCTTTGCGAAGGGAACTTTCGGGACGTATCCATCGACAGGGCCTATTCCGTCAACCGACGCCAAGGTTCACACGCCGGCCAGATTGACCGCCTTTTTGAACGGCAGCATCGATCAGCCGCTGACACAGCAGTACAAAATCGGATTGGGAATTCGCGCGACAGAACTTGGGCGCGAGATCGCTAAGGAAGACGTTCGCGCAGAGAAGCAGAAGATCGCCGCCGAGGTGCGAAATGCTTATTTCGAGCTGGCAGCGACTCAAGCGGCTGTGGATGCGACGGGCGAAGCAGTGAAGACGCTGCGAGAAGCGCAGCGAGTTACGCTGCGTTACATCGCGGAGAAAACCGTGCTCAAGGGAGATGCCTTGGAGGTCGATGCGCGGTTGAACAAGGCACAGTATGACTTGTCAGTTGCGGAAAACGGACTTGCCACACAGCAGGAGCACCTGAATCAACTCCTGGCACGGGATCTTGAAACTTCCTTTCGGGTGGATTTCATTCCTGAAGAGGACACGACAACTCTGAGTCTGGAAGAGGCGCGCCAGCAGGCGTCACAGAATCGTCCTGAGATCCGCCAGGCACACCTCAAGGAAAAAGAAGCCGATTACGACCGCCGCATTGCAAAGGCCGAATACATACCGGACCTTGGTCTCGCGGTCAGCTACCAGGGGTTCCAGAACGTGCAGGTCCTTCCCACGAATGTGGCTGTGGCTGGCTTTGCGATGACTTGGGAACCATTCGATTGGGGACGCCGCCGCAATCGAGTACGCGAAAAATCCAACACGCTGGCGCAAGCGCGCAACGGTGCACAAGAGGCAGAATCCCAGATCGGCGTTGAAGTCGGGTTGAAGTACCGCAAGTGGAAGGAGTCCTCGCTGTTGTTGAAGGCCACCCGCACAGGTCACGAAGCTGCGGCCGAGGAATTTCGCGTCACCAGTAACAAATACAAAGAGCAGGCAGCACTCATGAAGGATCTTCTGCAGGCTCAAGCTCGAAGTTCAGAAACAGCTTTTCAGTATCAGCAGGCGCTTTCCTCTTATTGGAGCGCCTTTGCCGAACTGCGCAAAGCGATGGGAACGGAGTAACCGATGAGAGCAAACATTTTAGGCGCGACCGCCAGTCAGGGCGGCGATCGAGAAAGCGATCGGAGAGGAATGGATTCTATGAGGAGCAACCGGAAACGACTGGGGTCAGTAATAGGAGCTGTGCTTTTCGCCACGATTGTAGTTACAACCGGCTGTCAGGAAGCCACGAAGGTCGCAGCCAAATCTCCCACACCCGTTCATGTAGTGGATGTGGCTTCGTATTCGCCTTCAGAAGATTTGCGCTACTCGGCTTCCGTTCTGCCGTTTGCGGAAGCGGTTCTGTCATTCAAGTCCGCAGGATATGTGACCGAAATTAAAGAGGTCGCGGGCGCTGATGGGAGGCGGCGCAACATAGGTTCGGGAGACTATGTCGTCAGGGGCGCGGTTCTCGCGCAGATTCGCCATCAGGACTTGAAGAATCAACTTGACCAGGCCACCGCAACACTGAGTGCCGCCCAGGCTCAGAATGCCGAGGCGACGAAGGATTACGAGCGCGCGAAGACGCTTTACACCTCAGAGAGCTTGACCAAGCCCGATTTGGACCGAGCGCAGGCGAAATTCGATTCGACCCTCGCGGCTGTGGATCAGGCGAGGGCAAACGTGCACCAAGCGCAGTTGGCTCTCCAGGACGCGGACCTGACGGCGCCGTTTTCGGGTTACATCATTTCGCGGAACATCGAATTAGGAAACCTCGCGGCACCAGGAACGTCGGCTTTTAGCATTGCCGACACAAGTGCAGTCAAAATCGGCTTTGGCGTTCCCGACTATGCCGTCCGGCGTCTACGCTTGGGGCAACAATTCAGCATTCATCTGCAGGACGATCCGAAAGAGTACAAAGGGCGGGTCACGAGTATTGCTGCGAGTGCCGATGAGAAAAATCGGGTTTTCGCCGTCGAAGTGACCGTCCCGAATCCCAACGCGTCATTGAAGCCCGGGATGATTGCTTCACTCAGTTTGACAGGCGTTCACAAAGCCCCGATTACCGCGGTGCCCCTCAGCGCCGTTGTTGCTGACCCCAGTTCATCCGGACGTTACGCGGTTTTCGTCGCCAAAGAACAGGGCGGCCAATGGCTGGCACATTTGCGCGAGGTGGGACTCGGTGAAACCCGCGAGAGTGATGTGGCGGTTGACGGTGTAAATCCTGGCGAAAAAGTCGTCGTCGTTGGAGCCGCTGGTTTGAAAGACGGCGACTCCATCCAAGTCCTCCCCTAAAGGAATAAAACAATGACACACGAAAACAAACAAGACAGCAGCAATCGCCGCAATATACCCAGGTTTTTTGTAGAGCATCCGCACATCTCCTGGATACTTCTCCTGGGAGTGCTCCTTTGGGGCTGGTTCGGCTATACCTCCATGCCGCAGCGCAAGGACCCGGACATTCCTGTGCGTCTCGGTGTCGCGGCTTGTCCTTGGCCCGGAGCCACGGCGCAACAAGTCGAACAGTACATAACCCGTCGAATTGAGGACGTTGCCGCCGAGAATAAGACCATCCATCCAGGAACGGATGCCGATTACGGTATTAAGTCCATATCTCTTCCCGGCTATTCGTACGTGACCATTCAACTGGATGAGGGCATTACCGATACCAAGCGGCAATTTAGCGATATCAACCTCAAGCTGAATGCTCTAAATTCTCAGTTGCCTCAGGGCGCCGGCCCCATCAATTTCCAGAGCGATTTTGGAGATACCGCCGCTCTCATGCTGACTGTCGCCAGCCCGAAGTCGGACGACATCGAAATTGCAGCTCGTGTTAATTCCGTCGAAGCAGCGATTCGCAAAGCTCGCGATGCAAAACCGCAGAATGGAAAAGGAGAGCGCATCACAGTGGTGGATTCGTTTCCGCAATCCATTTCCGCGCGCGCGGTGCTTGACAGCGTACAACTGTTTCAAGAGGAGGCCCGGACCGAGGGCATCATTCGAGAGTCGGAAGTCATCCAAGGAAGCGGATTCATTCTGGTGGATGGCGTCTCCGAGGCAAATGACAGTTCCATTCAAGCGTTCATCCAGCGGTTTATCTCGGAGCGGCTGAAGCGATCCGAATTGCATCCCGATGTGTGGTACCCCGCGATCATCCGCGATCCCAAGGACACACAAACGAAACTGGCCCAGGTTGCCGGCGACAAATACAGCTATGCCGAACTCGACAATTTTTCGGATCTGATTGGCCGAACGCTGCAAGGAGCTCCCGAAGTTTCCAAGGTGGAGCGGCGAGGTGTTTTGTCGCAGAGCGTCTATCTGGACTACTCGCAGGATCGCCTCGCAGCCTACGGTCTGCGTCCTGCTGACCTCTCAAAAATACTCTCCGCCCGGAATATTATCGCGCCGGGCGGAACCGTTGAAACCGGAGAGCGCAGAGTCATTCTCACCCCTTCGGGACAATTCGATACTGCTAAGAGCATAGGGGACGTGGCGGTTTCGACTACAGCAGAGGGTACCCCCGTATATTTACGGGATCTTGTTCAAATCAGCCGGGGCTATGAGGCTCCAGCCCAGTATCTCAATTATTACACCTGGCGGGACGCAAGTGGGCACTGGCAGCGCAGCCGCGCGGTCACGTTGGCGATCTACATGCGCGATCGAAAGCAAATCGCGCGCTTCGGACAGTCCGTGAATGTGAAGCTTTCGGGTCTTCACCAAATCCTTCCTGCTGACTTGATTCTGGCGCACACCTCCGATCAACCGCTACAAGTCAAGGAGAACATTCACCTGTTCATGCGGGCGCTTATCGAAGCGATTATTCTCGTCGTCTTTATTTCGCTGATCGGATTTTGGGAGTGGCGCCTGGCTCTGATTATGGCGCTGGCCATACCCATCACTCTGGCGATGACTTTCGGGGTCGCGTATCTGCTGGGGATCGATCTGCAGCAAGTGTCCATTGCATCGCTGATCATCGCGCTGGGACTTCTTGTGGACGTGCCGGTGGTCTCAGGCGACGGCATCAAACGCCACTTGGCGGAAGGTTTCCCCCGCAGCATTGCATGCTGGCTGGGACCTACAAAGCTGGCCACTGCGATTTTCTACGCGACCATCACGAATATCATCGCCTACCTGCCTTTTATGATGCTCACCGGCAATACCGGCGAGTTCCTGAAAAGCCTCCCTGTCGTGATGACGGCGTCTCTGCTGTGTGCGCTGGTCGTTGCTATGACCTTTGTTCCGTTCCTGGGCTACTACATTTTGCGTGCTCCGGCAAAACCGGAACCGACCATCGAGGATTTGCGGCAGCGGGGATTTTACGGTTTCTACAACAAACTCGTCGGCAAAGCCATAAAACACCGATGGGCTGTCCTTGCCGGGTCTTTGGTTTTCCTGATCGGAGGCGGGTTGTTCGGTTCTCGGCTTAAGACCCAATTCTTTCCCGAAGATGTCCAGTATTGGTTTTATCTGGATGTTTGGCTGCCGAATGACACGCCCTTGAGCGCTACCAACGATACTGCAATGCAGGCCGAAACGGTGGTCCGGCGGGTGATTGAAAATTTCCATGATGATGCTACCAAGGAAAAAGGTGGACATCTTCTCAAATCGCTGACCACCTTTACCGGTGGCGGAGGGCCGCGCTTCTGGTTTTCGGTCTCCCCAGAAATGCCGCAGACTAACTACGCGCAAATGATCGTTGAGGTGACGGATAAAGAGGCTTCGCCGAAGTTAGCTCGTCCGATCCAGGACGCACTGGCGAAGGAAGTACCCGGCGCGTGGATTACGGTTCGCCAGCTTCAAACCAATCCTGTGGACAACCCTGTCGAGTTGTTGATCTCTGGGCAGGCGGACGTTGACGCGAAAAATGAAGGCAGCGATATTCGCACCCTTCGGCAGATTGCCTCCCAGGCTGAGGACATCGTCAGGCAAGCTCGCGGCATCGCCGTTCTGCGTGACGATTGGTTCCCGGACAATGTTCAGCAGAGGATTCAGATCGATCCCGACCGCGCGAACGTGGCAGCCATTACCAACGCCGATGTGGCGGAGGCGTCAACTGCGGCCATGAGCGGCGCAAGAGTGGGCGTCTTCAAGGAAGGCGACAAAGATATCCCGATTGTGGCGCGCCTTCGCATGGAGGACCGTGCTCAGCTTGCGGACATCAAGAACATCTACGTCTACTCTTCACAGACCAATAACCGCGTTCCTCTGCGGTCGATCGCAACGGTAGGAAATTCTTTGGAAACGGGTCGCGTCAGGCGTCGCGAGCATTTCCGCACCATTTCCATAATGTGTTATCCCGAGCCTGGAGTTCTCGCATCCGACGTGCTTAACCAGGTCCTTCCAAAAATACAGGAATTCCAGAAAAACCTCCCGCCGGGTTATCAGCTCCGGATTGGTGGCGAACGGGCCAAACAGATCGACGGATTCAACAATCTCAAAATCGTTCTGTTGGTCTCTCTAGCCGGGATTTACCTGGCGCTCTTGATTCAATTCAAGAACGCGGTAAAACCGCTTCTGGTATTCGCCGCTGCTCCCTACGGCGTAGTTGGCTCGCTGATCGCCCTCTCGGTTATGCATACGCCCTTTGGATTTATGGCCTTTCTAGGCATCGCCAGCTTAATCGGAGTGATCATAAGCCACGTCATCGTGCTCTTCGATTTCATCGAGGAAATGCATGAGAAAGGCGAACCTCTGACACAGGCTCTTCCGGACGCAGGCATCCAGCGTATCCGGCCCGTGATGATCACCGTACTAGCGACCATCTTGGCCCTCTTCCCCCTCGCGCTTGAAGGAGGGCCGCTATGGCAGCCTCTTTGTTATGCACAGATAGGCGGCCTTGCGGTGGCAACCTTCATCACCTTGCTTCTGGTGCCGGTGCTGTACTCGATCTTCGTGCTGGATCTGAAGCTGATTAAGTGGGAGGTTCAGGAGAGTTCCGCCACGACCGAGCATGACGATGTTGCGACAGAGGTAAGTTTAGCCGCGAGTTCTAACTAATCGACGGTGCGCCGAGGACCGATCTAAAAATATGAATACTATCGTCCAGTTCCTTGTGAAGCATGGCTACTCCATTCTTTTCGCTGCCATGTTCGCGCACCAGATAGGTTTGCCGGTACCCGGACCCCTGTTTCTGCTTGCGACCGGCGCGCTTGCAGCAAGAGGGAGATTGGGTCTCGTCCCCGCGCTCGCGCTGGCCATCATTGCCAGCGTGCTGGCCGATTGGATTTGGTACGAGGCTGGTCGGCGTGGGGGAGATAAGGTCTTGCACTTCATTCACCGACTCACGCGAGACCCTGACGCGCATGATCGTAGGGCGAAAAGGACCTTTGCCCGGTATGGGCCGCCAATTCTCATAGTAGCCAAGTTCGTCCCCGGCCTAGACGCTGTAACGCCCCCGCTGGCGGGGACATCCGGTACCAGTCGACTGCGTTTCCTGGCATTTGAAACCCTCGGCGTCAGTCTTTATGTCTGCGTTTACACCGTACTCGGGCACATTTTCAGCCATGACTTGGATCGTGCGGCTCAATACGTCGGCAGGGCGGGAAAGGTTTTGGCGGGTCTTTTGTTAGGTGCACTCTTTATCTATGGACTGTACAAGCTGGTCCGTCGGCATAGCTCTTTAGGCGCACGTAAAGCTGTGCAGATCACACCAGCGGATCCAATCAATTTTGCAAAACCATTATCCGAACATTTGGAGAGGACCCAATAAGCATCTGGAGTTGAAGACAATTGGATGTTGCGGGACAGGGGAACTGGTCCTTACAAAAACGAAGTTAGGAGCGTACTGCGGCGCCGCGGCGACTGCGGATCACGCATAAAGAAAGCGGCAAAGGAGTTCAATCAAATGATCAAGAATTATGCATCACTCATGGTTACCTTCGCGATGCTCACGTTTTGCCCTCTTGGCCGTGCGCAAGATCACGAGCCCACTATCGATTCCACGATCGCAGTAGTCAGAGCCAATATGCAGGCAGACAGGACTACCCTCATCACAGCAGGAATGAATTTCAATGACAAAGATGGCGCGGCATTCTGGCCAATCTACAAGCAATACCAGTACGAGCGATCGAAGCTGGATGATGATCGCGTTGCAGTCATCAAGCAGTACACCCAGAAGTACCCGAACCTCACCGACGCCGAGGCCCAAGCGATGGCAGAAAAAATGTTGGACTGTGACTCTCGTCTGGCTGAAGTGAAGAAGAAATACTACAAGAAGTTCAACAAAGTCCTTCCGGGTCTTACGGTGGCGCAGTTCTTTCAATTGGAGCGTCGCGTCGACTTGATGATGGATATGCAGGTCGAGTCCTCACTTCCTCCTCTCACTCAGGCGAAGAAGTCCACCGTGCCGGCAAGTAGTGTTGCAGAAGCGCCTGAGCAATGAGGCACGCCGCTCTTCGACCGCGTTCTCAGACAGGAGCACTCAATGTTCAGCATTATTAAGTGGCCGGTGATGGTCTGCGCCATGCTAGTGTCGGCGGTCCTTGCGCCAGCGCAAACGCAGGTCCAGCGGGAAATGCTCTCGGTGCAAGGCTACCCAGGGCACGCGACAGTCATTCGAAACCATGGGCGCGTGTTCGTGGATGTGCAGGACCTGGCGCGAATCACAAAAGGCTCTCTGAGCTTTGAACAGGACCGAATCATTCTGACCCTCGCTCCGAGCGACGCTTCGGAGCCGGCCCGCGACACAGCCACGAGGTCGAGATTTTCACCCGCGTTCATGAGGGCCGCGATCGAGGCCATGGCCTCGATAAGAGAATGGGGCGGAATGCTGCAGGTGGTCGTTCAAAATGGATATCCCGTTGGGAAGGCCATGGCAGGAAACACGATTCGCGCGTACCAGGGTCGAGCCGCCGACAGCGTCGCATTAGCCTCAGCCGCTGCATCGACGGATGATGACCACCGCGGGCTCGAGTTGCTGAGGAATGAGTTCAACAATCTGCAGGCCTGGGCTGAGAGCTTTGTTGACGCGCGGAATTCGTTGAGCGCAGCCGACCTGTCGACATCGGAAAACCCACTGAAGGATGATCAGGACGCCCAGAAGATCATTCGTTGTGGTCAATTCCTGGGGCAGATGTTCGGCGGTGGCGCCTTCCAGGATGATGCGGCGTGTCATTAACGACACTAACCCAATCTTAGGACACTGATCTCCAAAACCCGACCGATTTCTCGAACCGCGGTGTGCAACTGTCGGAGTCGACGTATCAAGTAGCCGCCCGATCCATCGTTGTGTTCATCGGATCACATAAAGAGACCGGATGCTTCCGCAACTCGTCAACGGATCAGAATCCCTGACAAGGGCTGCCCCGAGTGCTACATTAGGTCGCTAAGGACGGAGTACTGTTCAGTATTTCCTCTATCATTAATTCTGACTGTGACGTGTGGCCGCAATGAAAGCTGCGCTGGCGCTCATTACGATTAGCACTGTGAGCCTTCTGCTCGGGGCTATCCCCGTTTGCGCGCTGAACCCGTCGCTGGATGTCAGCCAGTACGCACACACGGCCTGGACCGCCCGGGACGGGTTCTCCGTGGGCGCCGTCTTCTCCATAGCTCAGACCCCTGATGGTTATCTCTGGCTCGGCGCCGAATTCGGTTTATTCCGCTTCGATGGCGTTCACGTAGTTCTCTGGCAACCACCAGCGGGGCAGCAACTTCCCCAGAAACCCTACGCTCTGCTCGTGACGCGCGACGGTACTCTTTGGATGGGCACGTTTGCCGGCCTTGTAAGCTGGAATGGCAGCAAGTTGACCCGGTACCCGGAAGTCGGTGAACAGTTCGTCACATCTCTGCTGGAAGACCGCGAGGGAACAGTTTGGGCCGGCACACTGGGAAGCGAGGCAGATACTCCGACAGGCCGACTGTGCGAGATCCGAAGCGGGCACGCGCAATGCTATTTGGAGAGCGGCGTCTTCGGCACATCCGTTTGGAGTTTGGGTGAGGACAGCTCAGGCACTCTCTGGGCCGGTGCAGAGTCCGGACTTTGGCGATGGAAGCCTGGTTCCCCACGGCGTTATCCGATGCAGGGAATGCGGGTCGATGACCTAAGTAGGACGGACGACGGGCAGTTGCTAATTGCTATTCGTGGTGCCGGACTCAGGCAGGTCGTGGGCGACAAAATCAAATCGTTCCCGATAAGGAGCGCAATCAACCCGAATGCGCAGCTCCTGGACCGCCAAATCGATTCAAACAAGGTGCTGCGGGATCGCGATGGCGGTCTCTGGATTGGAACCCATCAACGGGGACTCATTCATATCCATAACGGCAGGACGGATGTATTTACGAAATCCGACGGTCTTTCCGGCGACATCAGCTGCAGTCTCTTCGAGGATCGTGAAGGCAATGTCTGGTTCGGCAGCTCGCGGGGGCTGGACCGGTTCCGAGAGCTGCCGGTGACTTCTATCACTACCAAACAGGGCTTGTCCAGCGACTCTGCTTCTTCCTTGGTTGCAGGGAGAGACGGGAGCATTTGGGTAGCGACCCGCGATGGCTTGACCAGGTGGAAGAATGGGCAAGCCACAATCTTCCACAAGGGGACTGGACTGCCAGCGGACTTTGTGCAATCTCTATTCGAGGACGAACGTGGGCGTGTGTGGGCCTCGTTCCCGGCGCACGGACTCGCATATTTCGAGGACGACAGGTTCGTAGCCGTACGTGATCTGCCGAGCGAAGAAACGTATTCAATCGCCGCGGACAGCGAAGACAATCTCTGGCTTTCCGGGAACAAGGGGCTCTCGCACATTCGGGATAGGCGTTTGGTCGAAACCTTTCCCTGGTCTGTGATCGGACGTCACCAACAAGTCAAGGCTGTGGTTCCGGACAAAGGTGGGGTTTGGCTTGCATTCTGGATCGGCGGGGGCGTGCTGTATTTCAAAGATGGTCAGGTCCGGGCGTCGTACACATGGGCTAACGGACTTGGCAAGGGCGAAGTGGCTGGTCTTCGACTCGATCGCGACGGCGCGTTGTGGGCTGCAACCCAACATGGGGGCCTTAGCCGGATCAAAGACGGCCAAGTCGCTACGCTGACAACTAAAAACGATTTGCCCTGCGACACCATTCACTGGTCGATAGAGGACGACGATCGTTCGCTCTGGTTATACACTTCCTGCGGCCTCGTGCGCATCGTTCGGAGCGAGCTGGATGCATGGATCGGTGATCCGAACCACAGGATTCACACGACCGTCTGGGATGCGGCGGACGGCGTCATACTGCGCGATACTTCGCCCGCTTACTACAATCCACCTGTCGCGAAGTCAGCCGATGGGAAGCTGTGGTTCAATACGGGCGACGGTATCGGAGTCGTCGATCCCTCTCATCTTGCTTTCAACAAACTCCCGCCGCCGGTACACATCGAGCAAGTCACAGCCTCCCACAAGACTTTTTGGCAGAACTTGCCGAACGCGGCGGCTTCGAGCGTGAGTCTGCCGGCGCGAACTCCCGATCTGCAGATCGACTACACCGCTCTCAGCTTCGTCGCGCCGGAGAAGGTTCACTTCAAGTACAAGCTCGAGGGGCAGGACAGCGACTGGAGAGAGGTGGTCAATGACCGCGAAGTGCAGTACTCGAACCTGCGCCCTAGGTCCTACCGGTTTCGTGTAGTCGCCGCTAACAACAGCGGCGTGTGGAACGAGCAGGGGGACGCGCTGGAGTTCTCCGTTTTGCCAGCGTACTACCAGACGAACTGGTTTCGCGCGTTATGTGCAGCCGCTTTCATGGCATTGTTGTGGGCGGCCTACCAATACCGCGTCCGGCGCTTGCAGCATGACTTTGAGATGACGCTGGAGGCGCGGATCGGCGAGAGAACAAGAATCGCTCGCGACCTGCACGACACTATGCTGCAAAGCTTCCACGGATTGCTGCTCCGGTTCCAAACGGTTTCCATACTGCTGCCGGAGCGCCCGATTGAGGCAAAGGAGAAACTGGACAGTGCGATCGAGCAGGCTGCCGGCGCGATCACGGAAGGGCGGGATGCGGTGCAAGGACTGCGCGCCTCCACAGTCGAACGCAATGATCTTGCGCTCGCTATAAGCACCCTCGGAGAGGAATTCGAAAACGACTCAAGCAATCATCGGCCTGCAACTTTCCGCGTATCGGTTGAGGGCCAGGCGAGAGACCTCCATCCTATCCTCCGTGACGAGATCTACAAAATTGCTGCCGAAGCGCTGCGCAACGCCTTCCATCACGCCCAAGCGAAGCAGGTAGAAGTTGAAATCCGCTATGACGATGAATTCCGACTGCGCGTGCGGGACGACGGAAAGGGCATTGATGCGGCGGTTCTCTCCAGCCACGGTCTCGAGGGACACTATGGTTTGCGCGGGATGCGCGAACGAGCCACACTTATCAAAGGTAAGCTGGCGGTGTGGAGCGAAGTCAATGAGGGAACGGAAGTGGAACTGCGCGTTCCTGCCAGTGCCGCCTACACGACAGTTCACAAACCTTCCTGGTTGCGGAAATTTGCTCCGAAGGCATGAAGTAGGAAACGGCGTCATCCCCTGCGACGAGACTGGGAGGCGATTGTGCAGCGGATGGTAGGGACTCCATGATCACCATCCGCAAAAACATGATGTGGGGCTTTCGTTTTGCGAGCTGGATAGTGTTGTGCGTTCTTCACGCTTCAACTGCGGCAGCACTTGACGCCCGGCCCGCCAAGATCGCAATTGCGGAACAGATAAACGCACGCTTTGCCGACGTGATGGCGAGAGTCGGGTTCGGTAAGGACCGCGAAAAGGTGCCTGACGGGCCCGCCCACAACGTTCAGAGTGTCTCCGCTCGGGGCGCCAACGTTTCGGTGAAGCATCTCAAGTTCTCCCACCTGACTACGAACGATGGCCTGTCTCAGGGCTATGTCACTGCCATTTTGCAGGATCGCCGCGGCTTCATGTGGTTTGCTACGCGAGATGGCCTCAATCGCTATGACGGTAATACCTTCGTTGTGTACAAGAACAACCCGAATGACCCAAGTAGCCTAAGCTCCAACTTTCTTCAAGACTTGATCGAAGATGACAACGGATATCTGTGGATCTCGACCAACACTGGGGTGAACAGATTCGACCCCACAACGGAGCGCTGCACACGCTACCTCCATGACGTGAACGATCCTGATGGCATCGGCAGTGCTTACGTGACGAGCATCGCCCGGGACGGTGGGGGCTACCTTTGGTTTGGCAGTGTAGACAGTGGCCTCGACAGGTTTGATCCGAGGAGCGAAAGATTTATTCATTATCGCAACGACAGCAATGGCAAGTTTGTTGGCAGGATCACTAAGGTTATCGCCGGTAGGCATGGAGAAATCTGGCTTGTCGGCGAACGCGGTCTCTTTCATGTGAACCCACAAACAGGAGAGATTACTCGTCCCCCAGCGATCCCGTATGGCTTGACCGGCGAGAGCATCTATGAGGACGAGGCAGGGAATTTGTGGGTGCTGGCGGATTCCCCGATCGCGGGCCTTGTGAAATATGATCCGAAGGCAGAGCGCACCGCAACGTATCCACTTTTTGCCGCCGTCCCCGCATCTACGGCGTACGGGGGGTCAACTAATGGCAACCTTATCGCGGACGGAGAGAATGGATTGTGGGTGCCGTCCGGCTTGGGCCTCTCTCATTTCGATCGTCGAACGGAAAAGTTCACGTACCGGTTGGAGCACGATGAAACCGACCCGGATACCCTCGACAGCAACGCGATTCTCTCCGTGTATCAGGATAAGAGTGGCGTGCTTTGGGTAGGAACAGAAAACGCGGGTCTCAATATTCTCAACTTCCAGCAAGAACATTTCGGGCTTTATAGGCATCGCCCCGGCGACCTTAATAGCCTGTCAGGTGGCAGGGTCAAGGCGATTTACGCGGAACGCAACGGGGTTGTGTGGGTAGGGTTCTTTCCTCGCACCATGGACAGATTGGACCGCAAGACGGGCAAGATCACGCATTATTTTCCCAGTGGGCACGACGAGGATGCGCTCTCCGAAGGCGCTAACGTCGATGACATATATAAAGATGCAGCGGGTTATCTTTGGGTGGGTGGCGGCGGCGCCGGCCTCGACCGGCTCGATGAACGCACGGGGCGATTCAAGCACTATCGGCACAAGGCTAATGATCCGCACAGCCTCATTTCCGATAATGTTCTCGGCATCTACGGAGACCGAAACGGCCACATTTGGGTGGCGCAGCAGTACGGCATAAGCTACTTCGATCCAGCCACGGACGGGTTTAGAAACTACCAGGTCGATCCCGACAATCCCGCCAGCTTGGCAAATTGGGTCACCGTCATGTATCAAGATCGTTCTGGCACGCTTTGGTTACCAACGTTTGGCGGCGCCCTGATTCGCTTCGATGACGAAACAAAGAGTTTTGTGACATACTCGCCCGACTCGCACGACCCTCACAAACTCAACGGTGGCGGTCTCACCAGTATCCACGAAGACCGGACTGGAACCCTGTGGGTGGGAAGTTTTGATGGACTTTACCGTTTCAATCGGCAAAACGGAACCTTCACGCGCTACACCGAGAGCCAGGGTCTGCCGAGCAGCACCATTCGTTGTATTCGGGAAGATGGAGTTGGCAAACTTTGGCTCAGCACTCAGAAGGGTCTTTCCCAGTTTGATCCACTGAGGGGGACGTTCAGAAACTACGACGTTTCCGATGGGTTGCAGAGCAATGAGTTCAGCACCGGTTGCTTTCAAAGTTCCGATGGAGAGATGTTCTTTGGGGGAAGCAATGGTTTCAATGCATTTTTCCCTGAAAATGTCCACGACAATCCCTTCGTGCCGCCCGTAATGATCACTAGCTTCAAAATCTTCAACAAAGCGGTGCCCATCGGCGCTCAGTCGGTGCTTAAGAAGGCCGTCCCATATGTCGATTCGTTAACTCTCTCCTACCAGGACAACATCTTCTCCTTTGAATTCGCGGCATTGAGTTACGCGAATTCCCAGAAGAATCGTTATCGATATAAGCTCGAGGGCCTAGAACCTGGCTGGAACGAAGTGAGCAGCAGGCAACGCCTGGCTACGTACACAAATCTAGACCCTGGCAAATATGTTTTTCGAGTGCAGGGATCAAACGGTGATGGTGTATGGAATGAACAAGGGGTATCGTTGCCCATTATCATCACGCCCCCATGGTGGCAAACCAACTGGTTTCGCACCGCCTGCACGGCCGTGTTGGTGGTGCTACTGTGGGCGGCATACCAGTGGCGAGTGCGGCAATTGCATCATCACTTTGACATGACGCTGGAGGCACGGATCGGCGAGAGAACACGAATAGCCCGGGACCTGCACGATACTCTGCTACAGAGCTTCCATGGATTGCTGCTCCGGTTCCAGACGGTTTCTGTACTGTTACCAGAGCGCCCGATTGAGGCAAAGGAGAAACTGGACAGTGCGATCGAGCAGGCTGCCGGCGCGATCACGGAAGGACGGGATGCGGTACAAGAACTGCGCGCTTCCACAGTCGCGCGCAACGATCTTGCGCTCGCTGTAAGCACCCTGGGAGAGGAACTCGAAAACGACTCAAGCAATCATCGCCCTGCAACTTTCCGCGTAGCGGTTGAGGGCCAGGCGAGAGACCTCCATCCCATTCTCGGTGATGAAATCTACAAAATCGCTGCCGAAGCGCTGCGGAACGCGTTTCATCACGCCCAAGCAAAGCAGGTAGAAGTTGAAATCCGCTATGACGATGACCAATTCCGATTACGCGTCCGCGACGACGGAAAGGGCATGGACGCGGCCGTTCTCTCCAGCCATGGCCGTGAGGGACACTATGGCTTGCGCGGGATGAGAGAACGAGCCACACTCATCCAAGGGAAGCTGGTGGTGTGGAGCGAAGTCGATGAGGGAACGGAAGTGGAACTGCGGGTTCCTGCCGGCGCCGCTTACACGACAGTTCGCAATCGATCCTGGCTATTGCGAAAATTCTCCGGAAACACGAAGGCATAAGTCATGAACGCCAGCAGTTCTCAAATTCGGATTCTTGCGGTCGACGACCATCCGGTCGTACGGCAGGGCATCGCGGGTTTGATTGCTGTTCAGCCCGATATGAGTTTAGTAGGCGAAGCGTCCAATGGTCGCGAGGCCATCCAGCAATTCCGTGCGCACCGTCCAGACGTCACGCTGATGGATTTGCAAATGCCGGAGATGAACGGCATCGACGCAGTCATTGCGATTCGCAATGAGTTTCCCAATGCAAAGGTTATTGTCTTGACGACCTATGTAGGCGACGTGCAAATTCTGCGTGCGCTCAAAGCCGGTGCTCAGGCCTATCTGCTCAAGAATACGCTGCATAAAGAATTGCTGGACACGATCCGTGCTGTCCATGTTGGGAAGAAGAGCCTATCGCCAGAGGCCTCATACGAAATTGCCGAACATGCAACCGATGACGCCCTGACCCCGGCAGAAATCCTTGTGCTGCGACTGATTGCAGCCGGGAACGCCAACAAGCAGATTGCAGATCAGCTCTCGATCACGGAGGAGACCGTCAAAAGCCGGGTCAAATGCATCCTTTCTAAATTGGGCGCCAATGATCGAACGCACGCCGCAATGATCGGGTTGAAGAGAGGGATTATCGAGCTGTAATTTTCGCATCCGCAGACTCCTCTCATCCCCAAGCCGTGGGAACCTAAAGAGTGACAATTCCAACCCTTTTGGGGGTTTCGACTGGCCCTCGCAATGTCAGAAGATTGATGTGCATAAGGTGCGACGTCTATATTCCACATTCGCTGGCGGTTGGCCTGGCACAGGTTTGCTTTTCATGCGCTTGGTGATTGGCTCCGCACTGGTTGTGCGGGCGGCTTCCAAGCTGTGGATTGATCCTCCCTTGAACGTCACGATTGTCGCCGTTCTCTCACTCGCAGCAGGCATCCTCCTCATTGCAGGGTTATGGACACCCGTGGTGGGAATCTTCGTAGCACTGATTGAAGTCTGGAAGATGATTATGCTACCGGGAGATAAATGGGTCTGGCTTTTGCTAGGAACCGCAGGCGCTGCGCTCGCAATGTTAGGCCCGGGTTTATGGTCCATCGACGCTCGTCTCTTCGGATGGAAGCGCATCGAAACTCCACCGCGCAAGACAAACTCTAACTCTCGTTAGATTCCCCACCTACCAAATTTCTTGCCTCAGAAGAGGGTGACGCTCGTCACCTCGGGAGTCTGCATTTAGCCCCGATCTGGGGCTGCCCGCAAACCGGACTCGGCTGACAATGGCTACGTCATCACGATAACAGGTGCGAAGGTCGGAGTCGCTTATGTGGAAGATCACTACTCGCGGTTTCACGTTGCAGGAAGTCCTGATCATGGCTGCAACGAATATTGCATCCGCCCTGATAGCGACCGACCAAAGCGAGCGAACGACCGGCACAGCTTCGCGCACCGAGATTCAACCGACTCCAGGAGATTTGTCATGGCAAAAGTAATTGAGTTTTACATACCGAAGAACTTTCGCAAACCGTTGAGGGCGGTGGCTCAGCCGCAACTTGGAAAAATCATCGAGTTTTGCCCGCAGACGAAGAGATCAGCTTAGCTGCTATCGACCTTTCGCGGATTGGGAGGAAATATGACGTTCATTCCTACACAGACCGGCTTTATGCGACTGGAAGATTCCGAAAGACTGTTGCGAGCCGTCTTCCCAAACTATCCGAGCCTGGAGCCGTGCCATTCCTCTCCAGCTTTGGAGCCGATTTCCCAGGCCAGCAAGGAACACTTGAACGAAGAGAGAATGTCTCTCTGCTAGCACTTTTGTTCGTATAAGGGCTCGCCAGACACACTGCAAGTGTAAAGATTCGGAGGAGACTATGGGCGCGACTGTTGCTTTCACCGACCTCGAGAGCCTCGCAGGGGTAGGTTTTCCCAACGTGAGCGAGAACCAAGACCAGCAACTTCGTCTGGAAACAGAAATTAGCTCAGAGCACTGCTTCGAAGACATCGTCGGCAAGAGCTCAGCCATTCAGAAGGTGTTGGAACAAGTTGCGATCGTTGCACCCACCGACTCCACGGTCCTGCTTCACGGAGAGACAGGCACGGGAAAGGAATTGATTGCGCGCGCGATACACAACCTTAGCTCTCGACGCGAGCGCGCCTATGTGCGCATGAATTGCGCCGCCATTCCCTCGGGACTGTTGGAGAGCGAACTGTTCGGGCACGAGAGGGGAGCCTTCACAGGAGCGTTGATGCAGAGGAAGGGCCGGTTCGAGCTGGCGGACGGAGGTTCGCTGTTTCTGGATGAGATCGGCGACATCAGCCTGGAACTTCAGCCGAAACTATTGCGGGCCATCCAGGAGCAAGAGTTCGAGCGGCTTGGAAGCTCCAAGACGATCGGTGTGAACGTGAGGCTGATTGCTGCCACGCATCGCGATCTTCCCGCCATGATTCGGGAGGAGACATTTCGCGAGGATCTATTCTATCGATTCAACGTCTTCCCGATTGTGATCCCGCCTCTACGCGAAAGGCGCGAGGATATTCCACTCCTGGTGAACTACTTTGTGTTAAAGGCAGCGGGGCGGATGCGCAGACAGATAAAGTTCATCCGCAAACAAACAATGGAGATGCTGACGAACTGCCCCTGGAAGGGGAATATTAGGGAATTGGCAAACTTCATCGAACGCGCTGTCATTCTCACACGTGGTGAGGAGCTCGAGGTGCCGGTGAACGAGCTTGCCACCTGGTCAGAGACCAATGTTCCTATTGGAAGGGCCTCCACGTTTCGACAAGCTGAGTCTTCTGTAATCATCGGCGCATTAAGAGCAGCATCAGGACGGATCGCAGGAAAGGGCGGAGCCGCCGAACGTCTCGGACTAAAACGTACAACGCTGCAAAACAAGATTCGCCGCTTGGGCATCTCAAAGATGAACTGCGGCTATTAGGTGTATTCCACGTCTCCGCAAAAGCGCGCAAACCATTGGGCAAGTAAATGAAGAAAGACAGTGAAACGAGTGATCGCCGAAATCACGCTTTCGTATCTCATGCATAGGGGGAACGAACAAGGCGTCGTGTCGGTGTTTCTACACAGCCTGCAAAGCGTCGCGATTCTCCTCAATTGCCTTCACGTGGCCGCCGTGAAGCCACGTCATGGCATGACAACTGGCTCCGAGCACAGCCGCGCGGGACACGCTCAGGCGTAAAGCACAATCTTGAATCGACGATCGGATTGCAACTCTGAGCACCAGGACGGCCCGGCACAGCGGATCCAACTCCGCGATCACAGTTTTGGCATCGGTTCCAAGAATGAAGTCGAGACTAGCCGCGCGTTCTTCAGCATCGCCCTGCGATAAGTGCTCGATGTGTGGGCATCGTCGATCCCTGTACCCGGCTTCACAAATGTGAATCGCATCCGTCCCGTGTGATATCGCACTGGCAATGGTCGCAGCCTTGGCCCACTCGAAGAGCCAATTGCGGAAGGGACTGTTTCCTTGAAGCGTAATCTCACAAGCTTGGACAACTGACTGGTCCGCGGTTGCTTGGTCGCCAGTAATCAAGAACGCAAGCCTACCCAGAACGTTTCTTTGATCCTGGAAGCAGGCCGCCACTTCGGCTGGCGATGCATGATTGCGCGCATCGACCGCCGCTGTACTCGAGTGAAACCAAGACATAAGTATCCTCTTTCTCTAACGCCCTTCGTTCTCATTCGCGCTGCTTGTGCTCATTCTTTTTTCCATTTCAGGCAGTTCGAAACGGAGTCAGCACAGGAGTGAGTGGCAGTCGGCGCTCAATCGACATGGTTTCCAGTGAATATGCAAATTTCGCGCCGCAGTCACAGCACACCTTATATGTCTCGCCTTTCAGCGTGAACACACGGCTGAGGTGAACGTGGTGACACCCAAAGAGGAAATCAAGGATAGCTAGGAGGATCGCCATAGACTCTTGTTTGTGAGTTTCCTGCTTATTTTGGTCGCTTGATCCCTTGCCAACGTCGAACAGTTCGCTCTCCGGTAGATCGATTCGCTAAGAAACAAGTACGACTCCCTTAACACGGAACTGAATTCAACCAATTCAACCATGTCTATGCAGGTCACCCACCACTTCGGTCATCTCGCTAAGCCGTTGCTTCTTGGTGTAATCCCTGCATTCCGCCCGCCGGCTGTCCTGACCTTTCGAGGGCACTGCCGCAATGAGGGCACCGATCTCCGGTCCGCTGCTCGTGCATGTTCCCGCAATTCAGCGATTTGCCGTGCGGTGTCTTTGGCGAGCTACATGCATTCATACGGCTGCGATGCATCGATGGCTGAACTGCTTCGAAATGCAATTCCGGCAGAGCTACCGCGGCACACGAGACGTTCAACTAGGAACAAAGGAGTCAATATGTACGCCACAAAAGTAGTCAATGGCTTCCCCGCGATCCAGCGCGATGGACAAAGTGTGTTGAGTGTCTGCGAGCAAGATTGGGAGTTTGCAGACTGGCTATGCGCGCTACTCAACGAACTGGGCCGCAAGTCCGAATTGTTGCTGAACGAGCACGACCGGGAATGGCTCAATGCGATCGATAGCCCCTTCAGAAGGTCGGTACAGCATGCCTGATATCAAGACAGTCCCCACGATCTCTATCGTTGTTCCTTTTCATAACGAGGAACCTAATGTCATCGAGCTGTATGGCCGCCTACAAGGCGTCATGGAGGAGCTTGGTCGCACTTACCAGTTCGTCTTTGTCGATGATGGCAGCAGGGATCTTACTTACAAGTTGCTGAAGGAACTCGCCGAAATCGACCCTCATGTAGTCGCCGTTCGGCTGCGTCGAAACTTCGGCCAGACCGCAGCGCTGGCTGCTGGGTTCGCGCACAGCACTGGCGAATATGTGATCGCTATGGATGGCGATCTTCAGCATGATCCAGCAGAGATCCCGGTCTTTCTGGCAAAAATAGAAGAGGGCTACGACATCGTGAGTGGGTGGCGCAGCCACCGCATCGACAATTTGTTGCTGCGGAAGATCCCGTCCCGCTGTGCCAATTGGCTGATGGCTAAGCTCAGTGGTGTCAATATCCACGACTTTGGGACAACCTTCAAGGCATACCGAGGCGATCTGCTGCGGCAACTACCGCTCTATGGCGAAATGCACCGTTTCATTCCGGCTTTGGCCTCGGCCTACGGAGCCTCGATATGTGAAATACCCATTCAAAACAACCATCGAAAGCACGGCGAATCGCACTACAACATTTCTCGTACGTTCCGAGTATTTTTCGATCTCATGACGATCCGATTTCTTCTGCGCTACATGTCACGCCCACTCCACTTCTTCGGCCGGCTTGGCGTGATCAACATGGGTCTTGGATCGACGGTTGCGGCCTGGCTGCTGATATGGAAAATCTTTACCGGAATCGATGTCGTGCAGCAACACGGTTTGCTGCTGGTCTTCGCGGCCGTGCTGATCCTAGTGGGACTCCAACTGGTGGCGCTCGGACTTCTCGGGGAGTTGAACGTGTGGCAGTACTTCAATCCATCCGGGCGGAGACCTTACGCCGTGTCTGAGGTACGTGATCTGCATGACAACCTGAAGATTCCCCTTACGTCGGAGGTGGGTTCATGAGTACCAATCGAGCGAGACAAGAATCATGCAATCGTGTTCGCGCCGCAGACCGGAGCATCTGTGCTGAGTGAGGTTCAATATCGTTGCGTTGGCCGGCATCGGGAAGCCGTGATTGTACTCTTACTGACGGTCCTGGCATTCTCAGTTCGCCTCTACCGGGTCGACTTCAACAGCCTGTCCGAGGATGAGGTAGCCAAATGGGCGGCCATTCAAGAGTATCGACACGGACACTTTGTCGGTGTCAACAGCGAGCACCCGATGCTGCCGAAGATGCTGGCTTGGGCCAGCCTGACAATGGGTGAGCGATGGGGCCGAGTGGCCGCGACGCACGGCTGGTCCTCGCTAAACCCTGAGGGCTGGCTTCGTCTGCCCAACGTGCTACTGGGTGCCGCCAGCGCCGCAATCCTCTACTTGCTTTGCCGTCGAATGATGGGTGTTACCGGGTCTTTTGCGGCGAGTTTTTTCTGGGCAGTTGCGCCATTGCCAGTTGCGTTGAATCGACTCACAAAGGAGGAAACGCCGCTCACTTTCTTCACCTTACTGGCTTGTTACTTCTACTGTCGCGCGCAACAGGCAGATGCGGGCCGGACTGCACGGCGATGGTACGACCTGAGCGCAATCAGCTTTGGCCTGGGTCTTGCCTCGCAGTACATTCTTCACCTTCTTGGCTTGAATGCACTCGCCTGGTTTCTTGCCGGACGAATGGGGTTGAATCGCGAGCCGTCTCAATTCAGCTACAGACGGTTCTTCCTCGTGATGTTCCTCGCCTTTGTTGTGGTGAACCCGGTCATTCTCTCGCCGGCCAACTTCAATGCCATCGTGCATTGGCTCCATCATAGCGGGGTCAGGCACAGTGGCTATGATTTCGATGGCAAGCTGTATATGAACTTCCCCTCGCGTCTGTTTGCTGGAGTGCCGTGGTTCTACTATCTCTGGTTGATGTTGGTAAAGACACCGATTCCAATCCTCCTGGCCGTGATTGTTGGCGCCGCACTGCTTTTGCGAGATCGCCGGACACTCGCGTCGTGCTTTTTTCTGTCGCTCGGGGTGGTTCAATTGGTCGGGTTATCTGTCAGCGGAGCCAAGTGGATCCGATATTCACTTCCGCTCCTGCCCTTCCTCTACCTGGCAGGCGGATATGCGGTTCAACAAACACTGAAGGCAGCGAAAGGAAGAGTCCTGTCTCGGGCCCTCGTGGGTGCTGCCACCGTCATTTTGCTTGGATGGCCTCTCCTTGAATTGCACTCTTGGGCACCCTACTACTCGTTTTACCTGAACTCGATAGGCGGAGAGAAACAGAACATCGCACGCTACTTTGCAATGGATGAGGTGTCCGAGTTTGACACGCGCGAGGTAGCGCAAAAGGTGTGTCCGTTCGCGCCCGCTACGGCGACGGTAGCAACCGCAAGACCGATGAGCATGGCCTTTTACCTGCAGGCCTGCGGGCGCGCGGACCTTCAGATTATGCCGCTTTACGACACCCATTATGCACCGCGGGCCGGAGATCTGATCGTGCTTGAGCCTTCGCGCCGTTTCTTTGAGACGCAGAGATTTTTCGATGCTTTGGGAAACTCCGGGATGCCCCACAGTGAAATCCGCGTCGGACCAGTTATGGCGAGCACGATTTATCTTTTCGACTCCTCAGCGCCAGGACTAAAAAGCGGTAAGGAAGAGTTGATGCTAACTCAGTCGCGGGGCGTGCCACCTCGGTTCGACAACGATGATCAAGAAACCGCATCGACAAACACGAGCAGGTTAGGATTCTCAGATCTCACCAGGAGACTCATACAATGACTCCGCTTTACCACGAGAGGAAATCTGATGGGCGCTGGTTTGTGCGCACAATCGCTTTCTTGATTATCGGCTTCCCGGCAGTTGCACAGCAGGCAATAGTATCTGCACCTCTGAGCGCTGATGAGGTGATCGGACGCGTGGTCGAGATGAACGACGCGCGCGCCAAAGCACTCGAAGGCTACTCCAGTCTTCGCACGTATCATCTGGAATGCCATTGTGTGTCACATAAAAAGGCAGATATGGTCGTTCGCATTGACTACCAGGCACCGAATAAAAAAGAGTTCACGATCGTGTCAGAGAGCGGCTCTGGCACGGTGCGGGACCGTGTGTTCAAGAAACTCCTGGAGGCGGAACAGGAGTCGATGCGGGACGAGAATCAACAACGTTCGGCGATCACACCCGAGAACTATACATTTCAAGTGTCTGATTACGAGAAGACCGATAGGGACGAATTCTATGTGGTCGATGCGCAGCCGCGAAGCAAAAACAAGTTTCTGTTTCGAGGCCACATTTGGGTGAATGCAAAAGACTTCGCGATAACTCGAGTCGAGGGCGAGCCGGCGGTCAACCCTTCCTGGTGGACTGTCAAAACTGACTTCAAACGTCGCTACCAGAAAATCGGTAACTTCTGGTTGCCGGAATCCAACGAGAGTGAAACGAAGGTGCGCGTTTTCGGCACAGCGGTTCTAAGCATTGAATATCGCGATTACCAGATCACGCAGGCTGGAAGCGCAACCGTAGCCTCGCCCCACAGCGAAGCACTAGCAGCTACAGTAGCCGAAGAGTTTTAAAAAAGACATCGCCGTACGCTGCATTTGTGGCGCGGCGCTCCTACTGATCACTATGGCAGTCCCGCTCGCATAAAGCACCCCGCCGGGCGTTCGTGTAATCTTGCGTTCGTCGGCGCAGACGGGGAGTCTTCAGCGATCCCGGGCAGCAGAACCCGCAAAAAATGCGCCGACTATTTCCATTCCTCTTTCCTGAATAAAGTTGAGAGCACTGTACAAAGCCGAAGTACCGATCGAGGGTACAAGGGATCTGGTCCGCAGCTGTCGACCTTTGATGTTTTCGACTTCGACACATGACACAACGAATCTGCGCATCGTCCCTGCCCAGAGCTGCATTTGATTATGACCTTTTGAAGGCAGCTGCCCTCATCTGGGCACAGTAGATGCGCTTTCAATCTTCCATCTCCCTTTTCTACAAAGAGTTCCACTTGGCCCACAAAATGCCTTTATTAGATTCGTGAGGCAAGACCGGGTATCTGACGTTCTGACCTGATCCGCGTGGCACAACAGGGGAGAGCGATTCTGCCGGGAAAGGAATCAATGTAAATGGCAACTTTTGACCATCCTTCGGACTTGGTTCATCGCATCACATACCCGACCGTTCAGAGGCCAGGGCTTCGAACTGATTCGCGGGTTGCGGCATCGCCGGCGGAAGAGGAAAAACATCCTCCCGTTCGTTGCAACCTGCAAGGAACAGAAGTCGGTGACATTTTCTATTTCATCGAACCGCGACCGCGAAATCCCTGGGCGGCACTTGGCCCCGTGGCTTTCCTTTCCGTCCTCCTCCTTGCGCTAATTGTCGCTCCGCTCTATCGCCCGATTCCGCTGCCCAAAAGACATACGCTGACGACGTTATATCTGCAGTCGCCACCGGCCGTGGGTGGGAATCCCACGAAGTTTCAAGCACCTAAGCCCGCGTCCACATACATGCCTACAAGCAAGGCCATTTCCGCACCAGTGCAAAAGACGCAGGAAGCGCCGTCAGTTCCAGTCGGTACAAGTGAGGGAGTAGTCGGGGGAGTGCCTGGCGGAGTCGCCGGCGGAGTTCCCAATGGAGTCGTCAGCGAAATGTTAAATAGCGCGCGCGTTCCAGTTCTTGCGAAATCGCCTATGCCGACACCCGTTAAGAGAATGCGAATCGCCTCCCGGGTAGCGGAGGCGAACCTCATCCACGACGTTTCGCCGCAGTATCCGACGGAGGCTGGTCGGGCGCGGATTGAAGGAACCGTAGTGCTGATGGCCGTGATCGGCACGGATGGAAGCGTGAAGGATCTGCGAGTCGAGAGTGGTTTACCAATGCTCGCGCGAGCCGCTATCGATGCGGTGAAGCAATGGCGTTACAAGCCGTACATCGTAAATGGAGAACCGGTTGAAATTGACTCGCGAATCACAGTCAACTTCACCCTTTCCGCAAGCTAGGAGTTTCAACGATGCAGAACAATAAACACGCCTTCTCTTACACGTTTTGGGACCGGTTCCTGAAACTAACAAAAATGTTGGTGCTCATCGCCGTGGGCGGAGTGATCGTTGCAGTACCGATGTCCGCCCAGCCCCCTGAAACGCCAAATATAAAAACAGGAAGGATCCTCGGGACCGTGGTCGATACGAGCGACGATCCGATCCCCGGTGCGACAGTATTCCTTCAAGGGCCGACGGGCGATCGGCTCACAGTTGTAACAAAGGACGATGGAGCCTTTGTATTCGACCAGGCCCCAGCGGAAATCGCCTATCAGGTCACTGTCACTGCCGAAGGATTTGCAGACTGGAACTCGTCCGTTACTGTCGAAGCTGGACAAGAGAAAATGCTGGCCGACGTCAAACTCCGCATTCTGGCTGTGCAGCGCGCAGTTACCGTCAGTTATTCGTCGAAGGAGGTTGCTGCCCAACAGCTCAAAGCGGAAGAACAGCAGCGTGTGTTGGGTTTTATTCCGAACGTTTATGTCGTGTACGAACCGCACCCGGAGCCTCTTACGACGAAGATGAAATTCCAGTTAGCGTACAAAGATCTCACACATCCAGTTTTCTTTGCTCGCACGGCTGCATGGGCGGGAGTGGAACAAGCCGCTGGTCTCCGTAATTATCCGCAAAATACACGAGGATTTGGAGAACGGTTGGGGACCGGCCTTGCCGACGGCGTTACCGAAGGCTTGATCGGCAATGCTATTCTGCCCTCGCTCCTGCATCAGGACCCTCGCTATTTCTATCAAGGCAGCGGTACGAAGAAGTCCAGGGCGCTCCACTCCATGTTGGCCGCATTTATCTGTAAGGGAGACAACGGGGCGTGGCAGCCGAATTACTCTACGTGGGGCGGCAGTCTCATTTCCTCTTCTATTTCCCTCGTGTACTACCCAAGTTCGGACCGCAATGCTCGGCACGTATTCGGAAACTTTGGAATCGGAATGGGCCTGCACGTTGCTGGCGGTTTGGCGCAGGAGTTTATCTTGAGCAAGTTCACAAGCAGGGGCAAGCAATAATTTCGAGCGCTCGCAACCTATACCGAGATAGGAGGAACGACCATGTGCTCTTCAATGCTAACGGTTCAGGCAGCGCCGACCAGCGCCTCGCTCGTCCAAGGCGCTTGGGGCTGTGACATCTACCCTCCAGTTCACGAGAAGTACGAGGCCCAATCCAATCTTCTACATATGAACTGGGTCCTCGTCGACGACACAAAAGGAAATTCCCCTGCCCAAATGCTGTGGGTGGTTGACCGATAGGGATGCTGGCCTCGAATTCTTTACGATCTGCCTCGGTTACTCCTCCATCCGCCGACGACTGTCGCGCTTCAATTGTTTTTGCTTTCGGCTGTGTACTCGTCGCGATCGGCGCATATTGTTTTTGTCCGAGCGTATTTGCGCAGACATCGGATTCCCCAATAGCGGAGGAGCCGACCAAGTCGTGGACAGCCACGGCGGACTTGAAGAGCGACGATCTAATTCCCGAACGCATTCCCGTGCGCATCACCGAAAGCCATAGCCAGGATGGCAACCAGACGTTGGACAAGCGATCGGTCGAGATCCGCGGGACCGACGGACATTTCGAACCTTATCAGGAGATCGAAAGGGAAACCCTGACCGTCGATGCTTCCACCGTGAAAACCACGATGCGCACGTTCGCTCTGGATGTCAATGGGACGAAAGCCCTCGTGCAGGTAACGGAAGAGGAGAAGCACATCCTCCCCGGCGAGGACTCGAAGATAGTGCGGGTGACCTACAACCCCGACGTCAATGGACGGCTTCAACCAGTACAACGCGAAATCGTGGAGACGAAAAAGATCGGGTACCTGGAAGAAACAAGCACGATGGTGATGCTCCCCAGCATCAACGGCGGTTTGGCTCCAGCTTTCAAGACGCACGAACTCCGCAAGCGAGCCGCGAACGACAAGGTGGAAACTGAAAAAACCACATGGCTTCCGGACGTTAACGGAAAGTGGCAACTGAGCGAGACACGGAAAAATACTACGACGCAAGAAGCCAAAGACCGCACCACCGAGGAGCGCGTTTCCCGGCTCGACTCCGAAGGCAAGCTAAGCGAAGTCTCCCACGTCGTGAGGCAGGAGTCCGAGAGCGCTTCCGGAGAAAAACGTAGCGTCGTGGAAACCTATTCCATCGATGTCCCGGGTATCACGCGAGACGGCAGCCTGCACCCGGTTGAGCGTAAAACCAGTACCGAGAGCTCGAGTTCCACTGGCCAGCGAGCAATCGAACAAAAAGTCGAACAGATCAATCCGGGCGATCCCGGCTCGGGTCTCCGGGTGTCCGTATTGGTCGACGGCAAGATCGTTCCCGAACCTTCGGGAGAACAGTCCACAGTAACCATTCGAGCGCGCGATTCGAACGGCAGCTTTGGCGTCGTCTCGGTTGATACGACGATGGCGGATCGGATTCCCACCATTCAGGTTCAGCAAACGCCTGCTGAAAAGCCGTAATAGAGCTATCGCAGATTGATTTATGGCCGCCCCAGTACACGCCAGCGGCTGGGACTAGCTTCCGTTTGCTGCCCAAACTCGGTCAGTGCCCGTGGCAGGTCGTTCGATGTCTGTGTCGGAGATGCCGATCCAATTGGTAGACAGGTGTTTTCATCCACTTAGAGCTGGCCACTTCTGGTAGCCGGATTGCAAATACGAAGTGCGATCTTCAAATTGCTCCAGAGGAGTAGGCCATGCTGGGAGAACTGATGAACATCCCGACTGACGCACTCGTGGAAATGATGTACATAATCCTCGCTGCTGACTTCGCAATCACAGCAAACCATGTGGCGGAAGTCGAACAAATTCAACGCGAGTTGCAACGTAGAGGCGGGGGGCAACGCTGGAGCTTTCAAACAGTTAACTGACAGAAACGTGCGTGGGCTTTGCGTGTCAGATGAATTGTTTTGCTGAGATGTGGAAGAGCCGGCGCATGCTCGCAAATCGGAGACGAGTCGATCATGATTACTAACGCTCCCGTAAAGCGGCAGGCAGTGCAGAATACTGAGAAACTCATTGCCCAATACGGATGTGGTCCCGTGCACTTCTCCGGAACGGACGAAGCACTGTATGAACGGCACCTGCTGTTTGACAGTGGTGTCAATCTTGCGGCCGCGACTGCGCGCGATCGGTTCGAGGCCCTTGCCCGGTCGGTGCGAGACGTTCTATCTCAGAGATGGCTCTTGACCGAAAAGACTTACGAAGAACGAAATGCTAAGCGGCTCTACTATCTCTCGATGGAGTTCCTCATCGGCCGCTCACTGGCAAACAATCTTACGAACCTTCTGCTCGCTCCGCTCACAAACCAGTTCATCGAGGACAAGAAACTCAATCTCCTCGAGGCCTTGGAGCAGGAACCCGATGCTGGCCTGGGCAACGGCGGTCTTGGACGTTTGGCGGCCTGCTTCATTGAATCTGCCGCGACGATGCAGCTACCGGCCATGGGGTACGGATTGCGCTACGAATATGGCATTTTCAAGCAATCCATCCAGAACGGATGGCAGCAGGAAACACCGGACAACTGGCTCCGTTCTCCGGACCCGTGGGAGATTGCCCGCCCGAATGAAAAGGTGGAAGTCAGCGTGGGCTGCTCGTTCGAGCTCAGCGGTGGCAGCCTGCGCCCCGTGCCTGGACGTCCATCGACGCTGATCGGTATCCCGTTCGACCGTCCAGTGATCGGGTATGGCGGTTCCACGATCAACACGCTCCGACTCTGGGGGGCGGCAGCACCCGACTACTTCAACTTTGAAGAGTTCTCGCACGGCGATTTCGTAGAAGCTTTTACTCAGACCCTTGGGGCCGAAACCCTCACGCGCGTCCTTTATCCCGATGACTCAAGAATCATGGGGCAGGGACTACGGCTGATGCAGGAGTACTTCCTGGTTGCCTGCTCCCTGGCAGATGCGGTGCGCCGCTTCCAACGCTTCAACTCGGATTGGAGCTCGTTTGCAGACAAAGTAGCGATTCAGATGAACGACACGCACCCCGCTCTGGCCGTGCCGGAACTCATGCGAATCCTGGTTGATCAGGCGCACCTTGCATGGGATGAAGCCTGGCACATCACGCAGAACACGCTGGCTTACACCAATCACACCTTGTTGCCAGAAGCGCTCGAAAAATGGCCAGTGGCTTGGTTTGAAGAAATGCTGCCCCGGCAACTCGAGATCATTTATGAAATCAACCGCCGTTTTCTGGGCGATGTTCGCGGAAGTTTTCCGGGCGACCAGGAACGGATCCAGCGCGTCAGCCTTATTGAAGAAGAAGAGGGACGAGCCAAGAAGGTTCGCATGGCGAATCTGGCGGTCGTAGGTTCTCACAGCACCAACGGGGTGGCAGAGATTCACTCCAAGCTGTTGCGGGAGACCACGCTCCAAGACTTGGCGGAGATCTTTCCTGAACGTTTCAACAATAAAACGAATGGAGTAACACCCCGGCGCTGGCTACAACTATGCAATCCCGGACTTTCTGGACTCATCACTGATGCCATTGGAGATTCCTGGATTCGTGATTTAAGCGAATTAAGCAAGCTCAAAGTATTGACCGAGGACAAAGGCTTCCGTGATGACTTCCGCAAAGCCAAGCGAAATTCCAAGCGACAATTCTGTGATTGGCTCCGCTGGTCGACAGGGCAGACCGTTGATCCGGACTCGATCTTCGATTGCCAGGTCAAACGTATCCACGAGTACAAACGCCAATTCCTGAATGCACTGCGGATCGTTGTGCTCTACAACCGGCTGCGCCGGGACCCGCGGCTCAACCCGTACCCACGTACGTTCTTTTTCGCCGGCAAGGCCGCTCCTGCCTACCGTCTCGCCAAGGTGATCATCAAGTTCATTAATAATCTGGCTGCGACCATCGACGGCGACCCTGCAGTGCGCGGGCGGCTGAAGGTCGTATTCCTGCCCGACTACTGCGTCTCGCTTGCAGAGCACCTCATTCCCGCCAGTGACGTCTCCAACCAGATCTCGACGGCAGGCTATGAAGCCAGTGGGACAAGCAACATGAAGTTCATGATGAACGGCGCATTAACGATCGGCACACGCGACGGCGCGACGATTGAGATGGCTGCAGAGGCGGGCGAGGAGAACTTCTTCCTCTTCGGTTTGACGGCTGAGCAGGTAATTGGCAGTCGCGGATGGTACAACCCGCACTGGCATTACGAACATGAGCCCGAGACCCGTCAGGCGATGGACTTGATCTTTTCGGATCACTTCAGCCGTGATGAGCCGGGCGTCTTCGACCCGTTGCGGGACATGTTGCTGACGCACGGTGACCACTACATGCACTTGGCGGACCTGAACTCATACCTCACGGCAGACGCGCAGCTGAGCACGTTGTATGCCGATACTGACGAGTGGACGCGCAAGGCCATTTTGAATGTAGCGGCCTCGGGAAAGTTTTCGAGCGATCGCACGATTGCTCAATACGCGGAAGAAATCTGGGATGTAAAGCCATGTCCAATACCAGAGAAAGCGTAAAACCGGGCGCGGCACAAAGAACATAAAAAATAAGGAGACTGCTGTGAAATTTACAAAGGCAATTATATTTCCAGCGATAGCGAAGTTTGGTCCTGCATTGGTTCTGGCGCTCGTCGCGTGCTCCGTGACATTCGCGCAGGACGTGAGAACCAACTATATGCCAGGAACTGATTTTTCAAAATACCGCACCTATGCATGGGTCAACGACGTACAAGGCGTGCCCGCGGTAGGTGGCCATCCCGACCAGATTCTCGACGCCCAGGTCAAGCAGGCGATCGATTCACAAATGGCGGCCAAGGGCTTCACCAAGGTAGAGGACAGCGGTAAAGCCGATTTACTGCTTGGCTACCAGCTCGCGATCGATCAGGAGAAGCAGATAAACGGCTTCGGGGACAACTTGGGAGGCTGGGGTGGCTGGGGTCCGGGGGGCAACTTCGGTACATTTTCGGCCAGCACTTCAAGCAATTACATCGGGACCTTCGTCGTTGGTATGTATGATCCCGCTGTGAAGAAGCTCGTTTGGATAGGTGGTGCCCAACATGCGATTGAACCCAGCAAAAAACAGGAGAAAAAACAGGAAAGGCTCAATAAGGGAGCACAAAAACTGCTAAAGGATTTTCCTCCCGGACGCAGTAAATAGAAACTCCGACTGTACAAAGGCGGAGAACCTGACAACTACTAACGTCGCACGCGGTCGGCTGTTAAGCGGTCAGCAAATAGTCAGCTGCCCGGCCTAAAGGCAACTCAACACAACAAATAGACAGGAGAACTTGTAATGAACGTGAAGCAGATTTGTGGCGTGATTTTCGCTTTAGGTATGGCAGCGGTCGCTGCCCGCGCGGACTCTTTGGAATTGAAGAATGGAAGTCTGATCAAGGGTAAATTCATGGGTGGGAGCCAGGCGAGCATCACCTATCAGGTGGGATCCTTGGTGCAAAGCTATGATGTCGCCGATATTCGTTCGCTCCGATTCGATTCCGAACCACAGGGTGCCTCACCCTCCATTCCCTCGAAGCAGCCGACTGCACCTTCGATGATGGAAAGAGAAGAAGTCGCGAAGGCTTCGTCCTCGGTGACTGTCCCTGCCGGCACACGGATTTCGGTTCGCACGATCGATTCCATTGACTCGACCAAGAATCAGGTTGGCTATCGCTTTCAGGCTTCGCTCGAGGAGCCTCTATGGGTAGACGGCAATAAGGTGGTTCCGAAGGGCGCAGACGTTTATGGCCGGCTGGATGAGTCCAAAGAGACCGGAACTTTCGTTGGCAGGTCGCAACTTAAACTCCAGCTGACGGGAATCGTCGTCAATGGCCAAACTCTGCCTTTAGTCACCGGAGAATACGAAGTCTCAGGCAAATCCAAGACCGAGAGTACCGCGAAAAGAGCTGTGGGAGGAGCCGCCATTGGAACTATCATCGGTGCGCTTGCAGGGGGCGGGAAAGGAGCAGCCATCGGTGCAGGAACAGGGGCAGGAGTGGGGGCCGGCTCCGAAATTATCACCAAGGGTAACCAGGTGAAGATCCCGAGCGAGACCTTACTGGATTTCACTCTGCAACAAAGCGTGACGATTCCGAAACACGCAGCCTAATCGCTCTGCCTCAGAAGTGAAACTCGCAGTCATGTCCGAACGCGCGTCCCTCTTGGTTGAGAAATGCGAGAGCTTGCTCCCGGCTCACAGTGGGGTCTTGGTCGTTTCAGAGGAAGAGAACCATGCAGCCTGTCCGAATGGGAAGAAGCATTGCACTTGTTGGTTGGGTCGCGGCGTCCCTGCTGCTGTGCTCTGCCCATTTTCAGCCGGCACCGAAACTGTATCGCGCCAAGCCGGAGGACGTGCCGCCGTGGGCGGAACAGGGAAATTTTCGTTTCATACGGCTGGACGGCGGACAAATCGAGAGCTGGAAGGCCGAGCGAACCTGGTGGGGCAAAAAGTTCAGCGCCGAAGAGAAGGACGTGCTGACCCACATCTATGACCGCGATTTCGAGCAAATGCTCGGCTTGCTAAAGCAGGCGGAGTTCAACTGGATATGGGTCACATGGAGTAGCGGCTGGTCGTTTAGGGATGAGGAAGAGAACCGGCAGAACCTGAAAAAGGTAATCGCGCGCTGCCATGAGAATGGCATCCACGTTTCGGCTTACTTGTCAGCATCCAACATGTTTCGCACGAGCGCCTACCGCGACGATCCGGAAACCAAGAAATACGGCCTGTGGATGCATCGCATCCCTTTGTTCTATGCCGGGCCGACTAAAACCGATCTGCAGATTTCCTGGGACCGCCGTCTGGCCGACGCGCGCAAGCCCGGATGGCGGGCCTATCTCTTGAACAAGGCGGAGTTGGCGGTGGATGCGGGAGTGGACGCGATCGTCTGGGACAACATGATCGGTTACGACGACGGCCTGGCCCAGTTGCTCGACGACACCCAGCGGATGGCGGAACGGAAGGCGCGGGAGACCGGCCGGCCCAAGGTCATAATTGAAGCGAATATCCATATTCCGCCGGACCGGTTTGCGATGAATGACACCAACGAGGTGATCTGGGAAGAGGACGGTAAAGACACTCCGGGCCTTTGGCGTGGTAAATGGCAGGTGGACAACGCGCGCAAAATTAAATTTTTGAGCGGCGAGAAACAGCTTTGGCAGCCCCTGAAGTATGAAAACGATCTCTACCACTGCGGCTCGCGTGAGCGTTGCATCCCCAGTCCGGCCGAGCAGAAGCTCTCCATCGCCGAGGCCTATGCGTTCGGCGCGGCCATCTCGCGCAACATCGAAGGCCGATTTCTCTCAGCGCTGATCAAGGGCGAGCCGGAGGCCCGGGAGGCCTGGACGGCGATCGCCCAATATAACCATTTCCTGGTCGAGCATCGGGAGTTGTATCACCAAGCGGCGCCGGCGGCGCGGATCGCATTGATCTCCGCGGAGCCGCAGAACCCGCTGGCCGACAATTTCCTCAAGCAGAGTGTCTTTTTTGAGACTAAAGTGCTCGCGCACCTAGACAAGGGAGTCCCCCTGGACCGGTTCACGGTGCTGGTGATGCCGGCTGACCTTCCCAAGCTCAGCGCCGAGCAAAAAGCCCGGTTGAATACATTCACTGCCGGCGGGGGCGTCATCATCAAGGCTGGAAAGGCGGAGACAGGAATTGCGGCGCGCGCCGAAACCGCGGCCGGAGGGCCTCGCCTCAGCCTGGAGCCGCGCGGCTACGTGCTGGGCCAGTTGACTCGGAAACCAGACGGTCGAACTTTGATTCTCCACTTGCTCAACTACTATCAGAGCGCCCCGGCAGAGAACGTGAAAGTCCGGCTGGAACTGAGCGGGTTGGTCCAGGACCTGAGCCGCTGGGAGATCAGGGTCCTTTCGCCGGACGCGGCACAGCCTCAGTTCGATAGCCTCTCTCTGCACGGAAGCATCTGCGAGCTCACCCTGGGCCGGATCGATCACTATACCGTGGTGACTCTCTCGGCAAGGCCAGCGCCGTAGTTTGAAATTGGCACATTTCGCATCCCTCTGGGTAGCACCGTTGCCAGTCGACGAGCATTCCTAATCTCTTCAGCAGTGGGCGGT
>Ga0210405_10000595_pt1 | contig 47049 bp, 46 predicted proteins | sample IncBWH11MmetaG_FD_155492 | JGI IMG/M metagenome (GOLD analysis project Ga0210405, IMG submission 155492) | Forest soil microbial communities from Barre Woods Harvard Forest LTER site, Petersham, Massachusetts, United States - Inc-BW-H-11-M | ecosystem: Environmental > Terrestrial > Soil >... | reverse complement strand
AACGGATAGCGAACGGCCTCAGCTTTTCCAGTACCGGCCATGAATGATGTTCGCTACCGTGGAAACGCTGATGCTAAAACGCTTGGCAAGCTGGCGCATGGTCATTTTGCGCGCATCATAGTCACTCTTCATTTCATGCACTTGCGCAGGCGTCAGTTTCCGGCGTTTATCGCGTCGGTCCCATGCTTCCATCTTCTCACCGAGTATCGTGGAGAGCTGCGTACATAGGTCGTGGAACTCTTCAAGTAATTCAAAATCGGCGAACACGGCGTCACATTTCTTCTCGTGTTCCCGGATGCATTCCCTGGTTGCCTCTGCTTCCGACGATATCGTACCAGCCTCAGCGTAACTCGCCTCGTCTCTCACTTCGAGCGCAGTGGCTCTCGCGGTCAACTGTTGCATGATTCCTTCATGGCGTCCAAATTCAAAAACTAACTTTAGAAGATCATCGAAAAGCAGCTCGGGTCGCTGTACGCGCTCGGGTAGTGAGTGACAGAGATTGTTAAAATTGCTGGAAAGAAGCTCGATTTGCTCTGAAGCCATATCCTCATCCCCTCCCGAGGGGTCACTCGCCCCGCCAATTATGTCCGCTCTCGTTACCGACGCGCGCGAGTCCTACGAGTGAAACCCGATGGCGTGCTTTGGCATTGCAGGTTCCTCGGCTTGGGATTGCTCTAAAAACTCCGCCCCGCGAGCCAATAGGCGCACGCGCTTGTAATTGCCGTCTGAAGCGTAGTTGAAGAAGTATTCGGGATCGGGCCACTCCTCAAGAGGCTTGACGGCACCGCTCTCATGGAAAGCTGAGAGGCGAATCAGTTTGTCGTTGTGCCACTCAACGAGCTTTTCGCGGACATAACCCTCTTTGATTCCGTACTTGCTAGCCAGCTCAGGGAGGCGGAAGTGCTGTACTTCCTCACCCGCCGCTTTCAGCCCTTGCAGGAATTCGATTTTCATTTTGTCGAAGACAGTCATACAGCCCCCTATGAACCCTTTCTCTCTCGCCAGTTCTCAGGAGGGCAGAGGATTGCAACGCGCTTTCCCCGCGTGGCAATCACTACGGTTTCTCCGCCGTACTGAACTCGCGCAAGCATGTCCCCCATCTTCGCGCGGAACTGGCTGGGCGTAACCCTTGTCCCAGGAATTCTCGAAATCAAATCGTCCTTTGACATCGTTCAATCCCCTTTCAGAAAGATTTACATTATGTTGGTTGTGACGAGTTGTCAAGTTAGACTGTTACGAGCGTAATCGCCAGAAGGGAAATAATGACAACTCGGCATGCTCGCGCTATACTCCCTTCGGCTTCTCAAAGCCTAGTCGTGTAATAGGTCATTTCGGAGGGAGACAATGCATCAAAAGCGGAGGGGTTTCGAGCTACAGAGCCGGACCTTCATTACGCCGGACAATCGAGTAATTCTTGTGTTCAAAACTCGGTATGGCTCTTATCACACGTTTTTTGAGATGGCTGCCAAGGACGCTGCGAAGGTATTGAGTCCCAAAGCAAGCGGCGGTACGCGCTCCATTTGGGACAAAATTTGGGATTCAGACCTCACTAAGTTTCCGGCCCGTTTTCCGAGATCGCAATCGTAGGATTGAAAACCATCGCGTTACCACTCGGCGGCTCGCGTGCGGCGGCAGATCGTCGGGGCGCTCGCGCCGACCATCCACCGGCCTGCTTCATCGAATTGCCAGCGTCCAGGAGGCTCCGAATCTCTGCATCGTTCACGGTAGCGCGTGGCCTCACTGCAGGGGTGCAGTCGGGAGATGGAGTGAACCCTTGAACTGACACACAAAAATGGGGCACAGTTTCCGGGAAAGGAAACACAAGTGGAGAGAAAGAGATACTCCCGGAAATTTCAGCGAATGGCTGTGGCACGGATGGAGACTTGCGATGATGTCGGTGAGCTAGCGCGAGAACTCGGGGTACGGCCGAGGTGCTTGTACAAGTGGCGCAGGAAGCTGGAGATGGTTGAACCAGGACAAGAAGCGTCACGGCCCAGCACACACGCATCGGCTCACCGCAAGGAAATCCATCGCTTGAAGGAGCTTTTGGCCGAGAAGACCCTGGAGGTGGATTTTTTCAGAGGTGCCTTGCAAAAGGTCGAGGCTCGACGCCAGAAGAGCGGCGAAACTGGCGAGATGGGATCTTCGAGCAGATCCGAGAAGTAATGCTTTTGCAAGGCAGCCTGAGTATCGAGCACATGTGTCAGTTGGTTCCGGTCAGTCGCAGAAGTTTCTATCGATCGCTGAAAGAGCAGCGACCTGCGGAAGAAGAGACCGAGGTGCGATCGGTCATCCAACAAATTGCCCTGGAGCATCGTCGTCGTTATGGGTATCGACGAATCACCGCGGAGCTCCGCCGCCAGGGAATGCAGGTGAACCACAAACGCGTGGTGCGGATCATGCGGAAAGATAACCTGCTGGCCCTACAACCGAAGTGCTTCAAGGTCACCACGAACTCGAACCACAAGTTCGAGATTTATCTGAACTTAGCGGCTCGGATGAAACTGACCGGGATCAATCAGCTTTGGGTAGCGGATATCACCTACATTCGGCTGAAGGCGGAATTTGTCTACTTGGCGGTGATCCTCGATGCGTTCTCTCGCAAAGTGGTGGGCTGGGCGCTGGATCGTATCCTGGCGATGCGGCTCACCGTCGGAGCGTTGGAACATGCCATCGAGCGCCTACAACCGAAACCCGGCCTCGTGCATCACTCGGATCGAGGGCTGCAATACGCTCGCGCGGAATATATAACCATCCTCGAGAAGTACCACATGATTCCGAGCATGAGCCGACCGGCGAACCCCTACGACAATGCCAGTTGCGAAAGCTTCATGAAGACGCTGAAGCGGGAAGAAATCTACGGCAACAAGTACGAGGATCTAGAAAATTTACGAGCGAACATCGAAGCGTTCATCGACCAGTACTACAATCGGCAACGATTGCACTCGGCGCTGGGCTATCGATCCCCGGAAGAATTCGAGCAAAAGACCGAATCCCAAGCCGAATCTCGAAGCGCGACGATGGTGTTTTTTGAGAACAAAGAGAACAACAAAAAGATTTCTAAAGGACTGCTGGGGAAAGGGACTCAAATGCCGTCCCCTTCCCCAGACCCCTTCTCCTGCTAGGAGATGCAAGAATCCTTCTATGAAAGCGGAAACTGTGTCCAAATAATTTGTGCCATCTTAGGGGTTCACCCCAATTCCAGCGTCCAACTGGCGTCCAAGACTCACCATTCATGGCTCGTTTTTTGGGGTCGTTGAGCTGTGAGGATTAAATGAATCATCGAGACTTGCTATGCCCTTCGACTAGGTGCTTTCCCCGTCGACTCCGCCTTCCTCTTCCTCTCCTTCTTCTTGCTCTGATCCAGACGTCTGTCTGGCTAACGGTACGTATCTTTCGGTCGGTGTTTTCCACGAGCGGAAGAAATCCATCGGATCCTGTGTGCCCGCAAAATCGCGGGCCAATTCGAGGCGGTTCAGCACTTCCCGCCGGCGATCTGCGGGCAAATCTCGAGCCTGACTTTCAACTCGCTTAAAGAACTGTTCCAGACTCATGACTCTTGTCCATTCTTGGATCACGTGGTCAAGTTGGTCGCGGCTCGCTTTGATGGATTCAGCGACACGACGGCGATCCTCCTCTTGTCTCCAATGCTCTCGTTGGGCCTCCCATTCCTGACGGCGAGTCTCGGCCTCCCGCTCGGCCTCTTGCACTTTCTCTACCAGAACTTCAGTGGATCTTTCGATCGACTTCACAATTCCGGGGATCTGCCTCTTGAGCCCTCCAGACTCAGTCTCCTGAAACAGCAATGACCAGGAGACTCCGCCATATGGCGCGTAAACCAACAGTCGGAGACGGCCACAGGGTAAATCTTTCGTCGTCGTCCAACTGTGATCGCTGTAACGACTCGCTGCTTTGCCAGGCTTGTAATCAGACTCGCGGATGTACTTTCCATTTACATAGCGAAGCAGGACCGACTCTGACATTTCGATGATGGCAAGACCAAACGCGACCGAGCCGACGTAAACGACGGTGGGGCGTTGCGGCGACCATAGACGGTTGTAGTCATATGACGCCTGCCTCCGCTGCACCTTAGCCAGGTGCTCGTGTTCGTCGATGCGGGTACGCACGAAGTTTTCGCTCGGCGCGGAAATGAGGACTCGGTGTCCAGCGCGTTCCAATGTGTTGAATAGATCATTTGCAAAGGCAAGTGCTTTATCGAGTCCGCTACTTGATGCAGTAACGTCGACCATCAGCCTCTTGTGAGGCCTGAGGTGCAGACCTTCCTCCACCTTGTAGCCCGCGTCATAGTGTCCTTTTGCGTTACGAATCAGTCCGTGAACACCTGTTGCGGGATGCGGCAATCTGCTCCGCCGTAGGTTAGGCAGGCGCGCTACAAGTCGGAGTCGAGGCGGCGACAGCAACTCTCCGTCCCGGGACCAACTGAGTTGGTCGCCCGGTTGTGCCTCTGGCAGCGGAGGCTTCTCGTGCGCTCTTCCGACAGCAAGTTTAGCCCAGTGCCCTCGCTCCGGGCGTGGGACGCGCAACGCGGAACACACTCGAGCCATATAGCTACCAGACACGTTGAATTGTTTGGCCACTTTGATCATCGGCATCGACCAGACCATCTCGTAAAGCTCTTCTCTCGAAACCAAATCGCCTCCCATCTTTCTTTAAGGTCGATGACCCCTTGCGGGAACAGGCAAGCTCTTGCCGGTCCTAGACCGCCCTTTGCTAACGCTCTCACGATGCTCCTATTCGCAGACACCGCTACCGTTGCCTCCGCTTTGGTATGCCAGCAAAGTTGGAAAAATTCGCCAGAAGAACCAAAAACTATGGTCAGAAGACCGCTCCAGAGAAAAAGTTTAAAGCAACATCTGGGATTCGAACGCTTACCGCTCCAAAGCGAGGGGCCTTTGAGGGTCCAATGCGGACTCCTTCGCGTTCCTAGTTGTTCCGTTTCAATGTCTTTGTGTTTCTCTCCGCATCCGCTAACTCCTTCAAATTCCTTCCGGCGTCATTTTCGATCTATACTGCCCTGCTGTTGTTGTCCTAGAACGTCGGTGCCAATCCGTCCGAAAGATGGTTTCGGAATTCCGACGCGCCTGAATCCGGGAACAATAAGAGTTTCCCTCCCGTTCTTGCCTTGTTCTTGGATTCCTCGCATTCCCGGAAGTCCTTGCAATTCCAGAGCAAGGGTGCTCCGTGACAACCGAGGCCAACAAGCACTCTTACAAACCGTCGGCTTCTTCCCCGCCTACAGCGGTGGCTTGTTCCTCGGCCACTGCTTTCTTCCGAGTTCTTTCCTCCTCGACTTTCTTCAGCCAGAAATAGTTCTGGAAGGTATACATCCATGCAATGTCCACGAGCTGCCAAACGATAAGTTCCGACTCGGCAATCTGAGTCGTCTGTGTAGGTGGACGTGCATGAAGCTCACTGAGGGCTTCCAATGCGGCAAGCTCGTTCTTGGTATTTACCAAAGCGAATTTTAATAACTCAGTCTGACCCAGCCGCGTCAAAGGGATCTGCAGATTCATCAGGCCTTTCACCGCCCGCTTAACTGCCCCCACAATCACTGCGACGGACAGTCCAGATTCGCCCACGAAGCGATAGCGATTGATCTCACTGACCAGGCGACGGAGCTCGATCGCCCGCTTGGCATCAGATATCGGTCCCTCATCCAGCAGTAGACACAATTCTTCAAAACGCTCACTGTTCGTCTTCAGCCTCGCAGCGATGTCCCTCGACTCGGCCAGGTGCGCGCCATGCGTGATCGCGGCAACGCAGAGACGGAAAATCTCACGTCCAAAGACCAGCAAAGGATGGTAGACCAGATGCTCGGATTGCCTACCCGGTCGCGGGATCATGAAGCGCGCCTGCGAGAGCTTGCCTTCATGTGCTACCCGACTGCGGGCGTCGTAAAACTGTCGAACCCAATCCTTCAATCTTGGAACTCGGCCTAGTAGGAGCGAGACACTGTCGACGAATCGATCCGTCTTCTCGCCAGTAGGAAGATCGAGCAGAGATTCAAAGGCGATTGCAAGATTGACTAAAGCCTCGCTCTCGCTCACCTCAGTGCGATTGGAGGCGTTGTACCACCTCAGAGCGGTGAACAGCCTTTCCCCGATATGTCTCGCGTCATCCGTGAGCAATCGCGCCAGTTCATAACCCGTTCCTCCTTGCAAGAACTCGCCGCAGTCAGCAGCTAGGTCTTGGGAGATATTGAGGGTGATGTGCGGCACCGGCGGGTAGACCCGCGATCCCTTGACTACCCAAAAGTGCTCCATGAAGTTGAGCATGCCGTCGTAACCCGGCGCGAAATCGTTGTCCCACGCAATTGGTATGGGCTCATCGAAGATGGTATGGTGCTCCGACTCAATCAAGAAACGATTCACTCGCCCGGGCGTAAGCACAAGCAAAGTTGCGCACTCATATCCGAGGAAAGGGTCTCCGAACTGATCATTCGGCGTGCCATACAAATACGCGACGAGGCTATGCACCCGCTTTAAGACTTCCGGGATTTGGAATACACCGGAAACATGAATCTGAGATATCACGGCGTAGGACGCCGATCGTACACGCGCATTGTTCTGTGTGTACAACATCGCCGTCACCTCAGTGACTGCCGACACTTGTGCTTTGCTGAGCCCCTCCAGATCGTCGGTAGACCGAAACAGATAGGGTCCGAATCGAACGGAACCCGATGTCTTGAGATAAGGAAAAACAACAATGGAGAAGAGTTCTTCGCGAGTGTCAGGCATAAGGTTCGGGCTAAGCGGTCGGCTCAAATCATTGGCCATGCTTGAACCATTATCCGCCTTCTCCCGAAGGTTGATCACCTATTGTGTCGAGGATACCCGCAATTAGCAGAATTATTGCCAGTAAACGCGCTTGTGGGAATTTGCGGGAGGATGGTCGCCAATTCGGACGTAGGCGATTAATAAGTCCGAGTTGGCCTCCAATATGCTTCAATTGCTGCAATCCGAAGGCTATCCAGAAACGGCGTTATCAGAAGGATCCTCTTACAATTCCAACGCCGGGCATCAGCGCTCTTCAGGAAATTCCAGCATTGCCTCTTTGCTACAGCGAGTCATAGCTCCGCGAAGTGTGGAGTCGTGTTTCGGACCTTTCGCGCGAGCCAACCGGTGCCACCCTTGAGGCTCGATTCCTTCTTATTGCCGCCTTTTGCCGCCGCGATAAATCCTCAAGTTGTTAGTGAGAAGCAAGATAACTGGAGCGGGCGATGGGAATCGAACCCACGTCCGAAGCTTGGAAAGCTTGGAATAAGTAGGCAAAAACGCATGAATTGGCGGCAATTTAGCATTTTTCGAGATTCTTAGATGGATTCCAATTGGAGCACCGGAGGGCGAAGACGGGTCGAAAACTCATAACGTTACTGCGGACCTATTTGTCGTCTTCACAAAATCCAACCAATTGGCGGAAATCTCTTTCTGCTTCGACGGGGCTTTGATATTTACCTTGCTCATAGCTGTTCTTGATTACGTCTAATATTCGCTCGATGGCGCGGCGACTTACAGGGTCCTTACCAACTTTGAGTTGGGTGGCTAAACGGTCGAGGAATTCTGTGCTCACAAAACAATTTTAATTAGGATGAAAATGTCTGAAAGTAGGGTAAAGACCTTATTTTTGCCGCTGAAACCGACCGGTTCAAAACGGCCCGCGAACGATAGGCCCCGGGACAACCGCAACAAAAGTTTTGCGGCAGGCGATGCAATCAACCAAACTATTCCGAATGCTTGGGTCCAGTTTAGCTTCTACCAGCATTTTCTCCCCACAGTGTGAGCACACAATTTGTGCACTCACCGGGGAGAACTTCTTTTTGGAGCCTGTTCCAGACATGGAGACCTACAATAGCCGGAGGTATGGTATATCAGCCGGGAACGTAAATAGATATTAGATAGCTTAGACGCGGTAACTATTGGGACTTGAGAGTTCTAGGTATATCAAAAGCCAGGTAGCTCTCCCTTCCTCTTAGACGATACCCACACGCTAATGTGGGGACAGTAGCGGCGATGGGTATTGCCGGGGCCGGGATGAGCACCCCTCAGCTCGGTCTCTTGTAGATGTGCTGACTTACGATTCACCCTCGTTGGGGATTACTGATTGACTTGAGGGGTCTAAACAATGTCAAAATTACCCAAGGTACAGCGAATCCTGTATTTTCTGCGTGTCTCGCAATCGTTTAGGCTCGTGACCTATCGCAAGTTCATTGGAGTGAACAAGTTATGTTCTCATCTTTGGCTGGAATGGTGCGAGATGTTAGACAACCCCAACCTTCTAACATGCGAGGTGCCGTATGCCTGAACTCTTTATGGGTCCAGATGCTGTCCAGAACAAAAGCTTTTCGGTAAAGATACTCGTGTCTGATGATTCGGAAATAGTCCGTCGAGGGATTCGTCAACTTCTTTCGGCCCATACCGGAATTGAGATTGTCGGCGAGGCTGCTAATTATGCTCAAACAATCCAATTGGTGCGCGATTTACGCCCAGAGGTTGTCGTCCTCGATTTGCACATGCCGGATGAAAAGAACCACACTCCTCAAGAGGTCAAATCGCATCTGGACCACAAGTCGCAGGTGGTAGCAATTTCGTTTTGGAACGATGAAGCAACGGCACTGTTGGCTGACCGCTATGGCGCGGTGACGTTCCTAGATAAAACGAACCTCGCTAATACCCTTATTCCGACTCTCGCGCAGTTATGTGAGAAACGCGGATTAGCATGAAGTTCCTAGCTGGCGAAGGGGTCTCCGATAGCGCCCGAGTAAACGTGTGATCTGTTTACGAGCGGGTTGCTCAATTCAGCAAAGATTCTAAGGCCAGGAGGAGTGGGGATAGTCCGTCAGACTTTGAGACTATCACGTTGGCACCAGCGGCTAAGGCAAGACTCTTGATAAAATCCCCATATACAGTGAACAGAATAGTCTTCGTGTTGGGCAGGCTCTTCTTCAAAATGGATGCAACCTCGATGCCATTAAACTCTGGCATCAGCACATCTAAAATGAGCACGTCTGGCTGGAGAATTAGCGCGGCATCAATCGTTTGACGGCCATCAGCGGTTTCTCCGCAGATTTCTATATTCGGCTTGCGCTCAAGGAATGACCGGATTATTCCTCTTACTATTTGGCTATCGTCGGCAATGAGGATACGGGTAATCACTTTGTCGTTCAACCCACATAAGCCTACGCCAAGCGACCTCCCTTTTAGAGTACAGGGTTTCCTGTATGGACTATTGAGGAAGCAGCGGAAGGATTGCGCGGAGATGCTTTTTAAGAGTGCGCTGCGGCACTTGGATAGCGCGACGTAACTGTGTTATAGAATCGGCTATTCAGTGATTTTGACCCTATCTGCTATAAGTCGGCGCGTATGATGTCTACTTGCATCGAGGTTCTTCAAACAGGCAGAAAAATAGTCTGGCCACCCAAGTGTGCATGTTGCGGCGAAGAAGCTGATACGAACATCGAAATTGAATACAAAAGGCCACAGCCGAGTGCAGACCAAGTTTTCCGTCATCATGTTCCCGCTTGCACTATTTGTGGCATTCACAGCGTGCCAAAGAAGACAGGAATATGGGTGCTGATTTTTAGCGTCTTGCTGGTCCCGGGATTTTTGTTCATGGGACTTATCATTAGTCTCGAACTGAACAAGGCAAGGACCTTTGTGGGATTAACTTTTTCCATTGTATGGCTTGCAGCCGATGTATTTTTGCTCGTCAGACTCCTACAAATGGACACTAGAAGAAAAGCGCGCGAGGTAATGAAGCCAACTTGTAACGATAAAGTTTTTGTCTCTTTCTATGTATCTGTTCCATTTGGGTTTTTTAAGGCTCCGCCCCCCTCGCATGTCTTTCTGTTTGCAAACGACAGCTATGCCCGAGACTTTGCCGAGTTGAATCACGGGGTCGAAAGCGGCCCTAAGAAGCGCTGAGTTCGGCTTTAACTCACCCGGCCCGAACCTAACCAGGCTCCAATGTGTCTTTTTAGAAGATCGGGAATCACCTCACCCAGATTTTCTCCTTCTCAGTACTGACGATCACTTATGCTGTCCAGCTTCCGATCAATGCTTGCGGCACAGACACTGGCGGCTGCGGATATGTTTCGTCGTCAGCAAGGACTTCGATCACGTCTATCACCGCATCTGCATCGATACGAGCTTTCAACTGATCGGCAAGCTGCATCGCGCACATCGCGGTGATCTCATTTAGCAACCTACCAATCTCAATCTGTTTGTCGGCTAACGACGAACCTTTGTGGAATTGTTCAGTAAGATGATTCTCCGCGTCGGCCCCTGAAGTAAATTGATCGGCGCAGAATGGGCAGGCTTTTGGCGGGGCATCCAGTTCAATTCCCATCTGCTTGACGAGCAATTCGATAGTTAGCGTGACCCACTTCTCGTGTGCAGCCTTATCAAGTTTTGGTTTTGCTGAACCTCGCTCACTGTATGATTCGCTGTCTGAGTCTCTATCATCAGGTCCAGCGTTTTCCGGTTTGACTTTGAATCCCGCGGCTAGCAGCGGGTCCTGTTCAACTTCCCCGTCAAATAGGCTGGAGTCGTGCTGCCGCGCTCCAAGAATTCGTTCAATCTCGGACTGACCATATTCACGCTTACCTTCACCACTGCGCTCATTGTGCAAGCGCCCGTGTGTATCGGGAGCCTGCGCGACCTCGAGTGCAAGTTTTAATTCCGCAATCGACAACTTGTTTAACCCTGCAAGATATGATCTCTCATGATTGCGTGCAGTTTCCTGGTAGCGTGCAACCTGCTTCGGTCTCTTCGGGTCATCTAGGATGTCCGACTGCTGCCGCCGATAAATCTCCATTAGTTGTTTAATTATGTTCTGGCGTTCCCCCGCAATCTCGGCAGACTGCTGTCCCGCACGCGACTTTGCTTTACGTTCCGCGTCGGTCATCGCAACACCGTTCATCGGCTTTCGGCCCCGCTTGTTCGGTGCAGGTCCTGGTGTGATCTGGGGCGGAAGAGACAGTACTGGCGCGGGTTCCGGTTCCGACGGTAACCCTACCAAGCCTGAAAAGAGTCGTTTCGATGGCTGTTTTCTCGGCAAGAGTTTGAGCGTGCTCATCTACGCCGCCTTCTTGAGACGACGCAGGACAAACGCGTCAACATCAGCCGGACGAACCGCCAAGCGCCATCGAGCTTGATACCGGACAGCTTCCGTTTTCCGATTAATCTGAGGACGGTTCTCGTGGAGAGCTTCGCAAGCAACTATTGGAATCGCTGGACCAAAATCGAACTAAATGAGCCGATTGAGTTTCCTACAATTCGCTGGAGCCGAGGCAGCCACATCCAAGAACGAGCAAGGGTGAGAGACTCGAAGAATTATTTCGGCGACTCTAACAAAATGCCTAAACGGCTTTTGCCAAGCTAGTGAGAGACATCGAGAACACGCCCGATTTCGCTAAAATTAAAATTCTTCGAGCATTACCGCATCTCGTTCAGTTTCCAGCACAGTGAACGCCAGCAGTCGGCCGTTAGGTGAGGCCTTTGGGCCGACCAGAGGATTTTGTCCATATTGAAAGAGAACTTTGACATCGCCGTCTTGACGCACAGATAAAAGTGCCATCGACGGCAAGAATGCAGTGACATAAAGCTCCCTCGCGTCAGTGGACCATGCAATGGTCTGCAGATGGGTCCACTTGCCAAGATCCAACCTGCGGTCCGTGCCCTTACTCAAGCTAAAAATCTGTACCTGATCTTTTTCGTTATTTTCTACCAGCGCGATGTGCTGGCCGTCTGGCGAGAGACTCCAGTCGCCAACCTTGTTCACTAATCTTAAGGAGTCAGCCGCAGGCCCCCGTTTAGGATCAAGCATGTAGAATTTTGTTTGGCCTTTCTCCTCCTCCGACAGGACGCAAGAAGTTGACGGGGGTAGGGCACATTGGTATCTATAATCGCCGCTAGCGAGTAGCGAGGGGGTACCCCCATCGACCGGCACGCTCATCAGGCGGCTCGACCCAGACGCCCTCCCTTGAGGAGTGGCAGTGTAGAGAAGCAAGGCTCCATCTGCGCTCACTTGGGCGTCTGAGTAATCCTCGGGGCCGGAAGTTACAAGTTCGGGAGCCTGCTGAAGAATATCTTGTCGGTATATGCCGAATTTTCCGTTTCGACCGGAACTAAAGTAGATGGCACTGCTGTCGTGGGTCCATCCATTCACCATTTTTGGCCAAGTGTCCGTCGTCAAACGCTGCACCATTTCAAGACCCGATTTGTCGTTTGTCCCCAATGATGCGATATAGATACTATTCTGGTGATGGGTCTTGATGAATACCAGCCGTTTCCCGCCAGCCGTCGCACTGAACGATCCTGAAGCATTAAGACCAGTTAAGTTCGTGAGCCGTTCCGGTTCGCCCCGTACTTCGCCCTTGACCGGGTCGACTTTCAACGCCCAAAGATTGGAGTCTGCCTGATTGGGAGGCAATTCGGCCAGCGAGTAGATCAGCCGTCCGTCTGACAACCAACACAATCCCGGGCCGCCTGCCGAGTCCAGAGTAAGTTTCTGGTCGGAGAGAATTACGGTGGGATGCTGCTCGCCCTCGACATCCCTACTCTCAAGACGCATTTCCTCCTTCGCGCCCGGTCGACGGCGCGCAAGGTAGTAGACGAACCGTTGTCCGGTCGGGGACCAAGAAAATCCCAAGACTTCATCCGCAGGATCGACAACCAAAACTCGATGTGATCCCTGCCCATTCGCTCCCGTAATCCAGAGGTTGTTATCCACTCGATTCCAATACAGGATGTGAGTCCCGTCTGGCGAGACATAACCATTCCCTACGTTGTCTAGGACCTTGTTTAGCTTGCCCGTCAGGGCGGAGACTTTCCAAAGGCTGTGATCCCATATTTTCAATACCAAAAGCTGGGTCCCATCCGGAAACCAACCAAGCGGAGCAATATCGCCCGAGGCCGACGTCAGAAGGCGAGTCTCTCCCGTCTCAATCAAATTAAGAAACAGCCCACCCGCCTTTTCGACGTAGGCCAGATACTTGCCATCGGGAGAGATAACTGCCCACTCAATAAAATTCTCGGTAGAGCTTGCCGTAAGCTGTCTCAGTTTCAGATTGTCCTTGGGTGCTTGTCCCCGTCTGTGCCATGAGCGATATCCGAGAAGCAGGGCCACAATCGTCAGTATGGTGGCAGCGGTTCTCAACAACTGCTTCGGCGACAATCGAGATTTCTGCGTACGCGAAAGACGAGCCGCAACATCCGGTCTCACGGCAGAGTCGGTGTCACGTTTCAATCGCTTGAGGTCGGCCCTGAGTTCGGTGGCAGTCTGGCAGCGAACCTCTCGATCTTTTTCCAAGCACTTGTTGATGATGCGCTCAAGATCTGGAGGAACCTCGGGATTAATTCGCACCGGAGGCACAGGCGGTCGCTCCAGAATGGCGTTGAAGATCATTCCCGAGGTGTCGCCTCGGAACGGCAATTGCCCAGTCGCCATCTCATAAAGCACCGCACCGAAGGAAAATAGGTCGGTGCGGGCATCCAATTCCTTGCCTTTTACTTGCTCCGGCGACATGTAAGCGACGGTGCCAAGAGCCGTACCCGGACTGGTTAGGTGCTCCTCTACGTCGAGGGTCGCTGCGGTCGGCTCCGTTCCCGTTACTGGTCTGGGAGAGAGTTTGGCCAAGCCGAAGTCCAGGATTTTGGCGTTACCACGATCCGTGACAAAGATATTCGCTGGCTTAATGTCCCGATGAATGATGCCCTTGGCATGCGCGGCATCCAGTGCGTCGGCGATGTCGATCCCAAGGGAGAGCAAAGTATCCAGGTCCATCGGACGCCCACCGATGCGGTGCTTCAGCGTCACGCCTTCCAGAAACTCCATGGCAATGAACGCGTGCCCGTCCTGTTCACCAACGTCATGGATCGTGCAGATGTTGGGGTGATTTAGCGCCGACGCGGCTTGCGCTTCGCGTTGGAAGCGGCTGAGGGCTTGCGGATCGTGCGCGACTTGGTCAGGAAGAAACTTGAGCGCGACGAAACGGTGGAGGCGGGCGTCTTCGGCCTTGTAAACCACACCCATGCCGCCACCCCCGAGTTTTTCGGTGATGCGGTAATGCGAAAAGGTTTGCCCGATTAGAGACGCGGAGTCGGCCATTTGGCGCTCATATTAGGTTGCGCCGGAAGGCAAGTCAACGAAGCCCAACTGCTTGTCGTAGTTCATGCTATATTCCCGGGCCAACCCCGATGTGGCACGTCCTCCATCTGATCGCCCGGCCAATTGAAGTTCTGCTCGGGGTCTTCTGCGTCCTAACTGCCATAGTTCTGTATCCAGATGAGGAGGGGAAACTCCAAAGTAGATTGGAGGATTTCTGGGTCAGAGTAGATGACTATAAACTTGCCGCGCTGTCCCAGCACACAGTATTCATGCGACAGGTCGCAAGTCTTGAGTCTTCTGTTTTTGACAGCATATTCGGAAAGGAATTGTTTACAGAGAAATCTCTAGCCATCTCGTTTTCCCTATCGACTATGTCAGAGGCGATTTTGCTGCTGGCCAATCCCGCCGTAGCCTTCGGCCCCTTGCACTGGGGGCTGGAAGTCTTGATTCTTGTCTCAATTCTGACCGCGATTTTGAACTCTCGGTTTCCGGAATCACATGTTCTCTGCATTATTATTCTAATCCCTTCGGGGTTTTTGGCTGGTTTGTGTTGGACCATGGCGAGTGAGATTAGTTCTGGAAATAATCTCGGATATCTAAAAGTGCAAGACGGGTTTGTATTAAATGCCGTTCTGATGTTCGGGGGCGCAGCCTACGACATACTTTTTGTTATCACCACGCGACTACTTATTAGGTGGGCAGGGCAGATGGACCGAACCTATAAATTGGTATGCGTCATTCTCCTGAATCTCGGTCTTGCTATTGCATTGCTGGGTCCCGGAATTCTTCTTGCCAAACGAAGCTTTACTGCCGCCTTAAAGGACATTGTGCTAGCCGACGTGGTTGCCGTGTCGCGCTCGAATCTATTTGATGTTGTCCTCGCGCTTCTGTTTGTTGCACTCGCTCTGATGCTGCTTACTCATCGCGCTATCTGGCCTCTCCTCACCCGCACGTTGTTCCGTATGACAGACATTGGCACAAAGGGCCGTCGAGCGATCTTGACGACTATTGGGTTGGCGTTGCTAGCTGCGGGTGTAACCGGGAAAGTCCCAGAATTACTGCAAAAGTTGATCGAGAAACTTGGGGGGTAAACGTGCCAAACCAAGCTCCGGCGCACTGGTCGAAGGATTTTGTCGGGCATTTGAGGACGGTGCATTTCGCCTTGATAGCGATCTCTGTCGGGTTGGTGGCACTGATTCTGTCATCTCGCTCCTACAACCCGTCCGTTGCAGCGCGTGAGCTGGTGGAAATCGAACAGCTACGAGGTGACTGGAGCTTTGAATGGGTTGGACGCAACACTCTGACCGAAATCATGGAATCTCAAGCGGTGCATCTTCCTTGTAAAGCGCCACGCCCACTTCACCTCCCCGTCGGCCACCCAGACGACGTGGAGGTCTTGGGTACTGTAACCACCCCCGACGCTAAGACCCAGACATTGTTAACAGTCAAACTTCCGGTCTCGACCTGGTTTACATCTGGCAACGAACATATCGCTAATACCATTCGTCTTGACTCAGGTCCCGAATTAACGTTTTTCCCAAAGACGTTGTCGAATTTCCGCGAGTGGTGGAACTCTTTGATCGGTAAGAACCGAGGGGTGTTAATACCATTTTCGATAGAAGCTCAGGCATTGGCACTTGCACCCGTCCCTATCACAATGACGCTAGATCGACCAAGAACACCAAAAGAGACCTCCCAAACTGTTGATATGGGGTTCGAGCAATATTCCGACGACAATATGCAAGGAAGCGTAGGTTCAAAGGCTGGTTTCTTTTCATTTCGGGTGTGTACACTTGCGAGGGTCCAGATTAAACAGGAACACTTTGCGAAAGTGTTTCCGGACTGGCGGACAGGTGACTACCGAACCTCGTTCTATGATCTCGATGAAGCTGCTCACGAATACGGAACATTGAATTTCGAACAAGTGAGCAATTTGCTTGCCGGCCACTTGATAGGACTCGCGAGATCGTGTTGCGAAAAACGCTATCGATGACTATGGTTAGACGAACTTAGGCGCATGCGACTAATCACCATGGATGGTAGTTCGTCACCACACTCTAGATCCCCGAGGTGCCGTTCGGGGAAATCAAATCGCCCTCGATGATCACAAATGGCAGACTGGCTGAAATCCCCGTGTACCTGCCATGTACCTCATTTCGGCGAATGTGCTGTTTTTATCGTTTTTCACGTTTAATGAAATCAATAAGTTACGCATTATCAGTGAAGCTCAGAATTCCGACTCCCCCCGCCTCCACCATATTCGCGCCGCGTGGCTATGGTTCCTCTGGCATCGAACGCGGCGAGACTCAAATGATCGCAGAATGTCCGATTTAAAAATTTCGATACCGCATCAGTTGACTCAGGATGAGGCACTCCGCCGCATCAAGTCCGCCATTGCGGACGCCAAGAAGCAGTATGGAGAAAAGATCGACGAGTTGCGGGAAAGCTGGAACGGTAACTCCGGAACACTGAACGTCGCCGCCATGGGACAGAAGCTGTCTGTGGTTCTCACGGTGAATTCTTCAGACGTGACGGTGCAAAGCGCTCTGCCTCTGATCGCCATGATGTTCCGTGGAAAAATTGAAGCCGCCATCCGGCAAGAAGGAACGAAGCTCCTCGCTTAGCGCTGCCTATCGAAGAAACGCCTCCGTCAAGCCTCCATCGACTGGAATCAAATGACCTGTCGTGCAACGTGACTGAGGACCTGCGAGAAACAGAATGGCCGCGGCGCAGTCCTGCGGATCGATGGGCTGATGCGTCAGAGTCCGCTTGGCATAAAATTCCGCGAGTAGGGTGCGGAGTTCTTCGTCGGGCGCTCCCGCGTCGAAGGAAATCGAATATTTATTGAGCGACGCGATGACGCGGTCTCGCGGAAACATCGTCGAACCCTTCACGACGGTGGCAGGGCTGATTCCGTTGACGCGTATCTTTGGCGCCAGCGAGATAGCCAGTTCACGAACGAGATGGCTCACCGCGGCTTTGCTTACGTCGTAGGCTTCGCTGCCTCGCTTCGGCACAACCGCATTCGCCGAGCTAACCAGCACCACGCTGGCCGTCAGGTCCTGCTCGGCAAGTATTTTCGAGGCTTCCTCGATCAGGCGATGATTTGCTGTTACGTTTATGTCCAGCGTGACGCCCCACTGGCTATCGTTGATTTGGCCATCGGGCGAGGAAGGAAAAATGGCGGCGGTGTTGACGATGATGTCGAGTCCGCCGAACGCCACGACGACTTCGCGAAGAGCCTGCCGAATCGATTCGCGATCGCGAATGTCGATGGCGACAGCGATGGCCGTCTCCTTGCCCCCAATTTTCTGAGCTTCCGCCGCGACCAGCTTGGCTGCTTCGAAATCCTTGTCAGCCACCGCAACGTGGGCGCCTCGCTGCGCCGCGAGACGCACTGTTTCGCGCCCAACACCGTTTCCGCCGCCAACGACGAGACAAATCTGCCGGCTCAGTTCTTTTTCCGGCGGCTGGCGGCGAATTTTCGCTTCTTCCAGTTGCCAGTACTCAATGCGAAACGCCTCCGAAGGCGGCAGAGCAACATAATTTGAATGAACGCTGAATGCGTCCGTTTTCGCCGCTGGACCCGCCTGAGGCAGCACGCTCGGGGCGTCACCAGAACCAAGAACGCTCGCACCTTCCATCACGTGAATTGCGTTTGTGTAGAATTCGCCCGTTATGCGAGCTTCCGCTTTGTTCTTCCCAAAGCTGAACATACCAATGCCAGGCACGAGCACCACGGTCGGATTAGCGTCCCTAATCGCGGGCGAGTCAGCCTGAGCAAATGACGAATAGTAAGCAGCATATTCTTCCCGATACACTTTGAGCGCGCTGTCCAGTGCTTCTCGAAATCCACTCAAGCTTGCCTTCGGATCCCACGCCACAAAAAGAGGCCGAATTTTCGTGCGAATGAAGTGATCGGGGCAACTTGTCCCCAAATGCGCGAGAGCCGCAGCATCGATGGAGTTCACAAATCGAAGAACTTCGGGCTGCGCGCTGAAGGATCCGATCAGCCGGTGCTTGGCGGACACACGGCCACGAATAACCGGAAAAAGATTCTGAGCGAGCGCGAGATGATTTTCGAGAACGGCTGTCCCGCTTCCACCAAAGAGTTTTGCTCCGCGCTGCTCAAGATGTTGCGACACAAACTGCCCCAACTGGTCGATGATCGTGATGGTGTTGACGTAGCACTCGCGCTGGGTATCGCCCCAAGTGAAGAGCCCATGTCCGCCGAGGACGATGCCGTCGCTGTCAGGCGTCTTTTTTATGGCTTCGCGCAACATCATGGCTAACTCAAAGCCGGGCCGTTGCCACGGCAGCCAGATTAACTTGTGCGAGTACGTGCGGTTGAACTCTTCCATTTTCTCGCGGCCGTTTGCGGCGGCAGCCAGAGCGATGCCCCAGTCCGGATGCAGGTGGTCGATATGTTTGGCCGGAAGAAACGCGTGGAGAGGCGTGTCAATCGAGGCCGCGACGCTGTTGCTGCCAAAAGCGCACAGCGGATACGTGCCGACCATTTCGTCTTCGGCGCTAACGCCACGATACTGCGCGTCGAGAGCGAGAACCTTATCCAGATACAGCGTTGCAAAACCTGACCGCTGAATGCTGCCGATGTCGCCGCCGCTGCCTTTGATCCACAGGACATTTTTTGCGGAGCCGTCGAGCGGATCGGTATCGGTGATTTTCGAGCTGGTATTGCCGCCGCCGAAATTCGTGATACGAAGGTCGGACCCTAACACGTTGGATCGATAGCGCAGGAGTTCGGCCGCGTCGAGTGAGTTTGCAATGCGCTCGTCCCATCGATCCTCCAAAAAACGTAACTTTTCCTGGATTTTCATCGCGATTAGCCCCGGTGAATTGAGTATATCGCACGGCAAGCGCGGCCAAGTAATCTCAATCGATGCTCAGCTTCTGTATTGACCGGTGGCGACGGGGAGACTAGAGTCACCGCTCGTGTCCGGCTGCCTCTTCAGAGGTCGCTCCCGGCCCAGAATTCTGATTAGCGGGTTCATCTTAGGAAGGAACTTCGTTGGGACCAAATCCACTGCTTGGCGTTTTCTTTCACTGGTTGGGCGGCTTGGCATCCGGCAGTTTCTACGTTCCCTATCGTCGCGTGAAGATCTGGGCTTGGGAGACGTACTGGCTCGCCGGCGGTTTTTTTAGTTGGATTCTCGCGCCCTGGATCCTCGCGCTATGGATGACCAGCGATCTCATACGTGTTCTTCGCGAGGCGCCAAACGAAAGTTTGTTTTGGGCGTACACCTTTGGAGTGTTGTGGGGTTTGGGCGGTCTGACGTTCGGCCTGACGATGCGTTATCTCGGCATGTCGTTGGGCATGGCCGTGGCGCTGGGCTACACCGCGGCGTTCGGTACATTGATGCCCCCCATCTTTCGCGGGCAGTTTGCAACGGAAGTGCTCGGCACAACTTCGGGGCGGACGATCCTGGTCGGCGTGGGTATATGTCTTCTGGGAATCGTATTCGCGGGCGCGGCTGGCATCTCCAAAGAAAAAGAAATGTCCGAGGCACAGAAACGCGCTTCCATCAAAGAGTTCAGCCTGAAAAAAGGGTTGCTGGTCGCTACGTTTTCTGGAGTGATGAGCGCGTGCTTCGCCTATGGATTGGCCGCCGGCGACCCCATAAAAGAAATTACTGTTCGTCACGGAACGCCAGCACTTTGGCAAGGTCTACCCGTTCTGGTCGTTGTGCTGCTTGGTGGATTTACCACAAACGTGATCTGGTGCGTGCTCCTGAACGTTCGCAATAAAACAGGTTATCAATATTTCACGTCCGAAATTCGGCGTCCGGCTTCAGCTGGAAGCCATAAGCCAGCTCTGGAAAACGTAACTGACGCTCCCGCGGAAGAGATGGCCGAACTCGGGTTGGCTGACGGCCCGATTCCTGCGAAAGCGCCCATGCTCTCCAACTATTTTTTTTGCGCCCTGGCCGGGACTACCTGGTATTTCCAGTTTTTCTTCTACTCGATGGGCGAAACCCAGATGGGCAGGTACAAATTCTCGAGTTGGACCCTGCACATGGCCAGCATTATTATTTTCAGCACGCTTTGGGGTATCGCTCTGAAGGAATGGAAAGGCGCTGGCACACGCACCAAGTTGCTCGTCGGGCTAAGCCTGTTCGTGTTGGTGATGTCAACGATCGTTGTGGGCTACGGAAATTATTTGGGCGTTTCCAGCACAGTCGCCAAGTAAAACCGCCACTTCGATTTACACTTTCCTGAAATTCCCGGAGGGGCAAATGCCCAGAGCTGCTTTCCGACTGCGCATCAAAGCCGGCAAGGAAGACCAATACGACGCCGCGCACCGCAACGTCTGGCCCGAGTTGCTCGCCAAATTGAAAGAGGTCGGCATTTCCGACTATTCGATTTTTCGAAGAGACCAGGATCTTTTCCTGGTCATGCAGGTCGCCGATTTCGATGCCGCCTGGCGCGCACTGGACAACGACCCCGTCAACTTAAAATGGCAGCAAGAAATGGCGCCTCTCTTCGATCCGGTCCCGGGCCTCAAGCCCGGCGAGAAATTCGCCACGATGACCGAAGTCTTCCATCTGGAATAGGTTCGACTTGGAAGCGCTTGGCGTTTCGAAAAATCACTAACTTCGCGGGGAGACACTCCTATCCCAACCGGTCGGAGGGGTGGAGCACCCACTGAGCCAGCATCCTAAATCCACACGAGGGAACGTCAACCCCAAGACCCAGGTTCAAAAAGCGAACCTGGGGCACCCTCCGCATCCCTATACTTTCCCGGGAAGTGCCGCAGTATTATTCTCTCCGTGATCCCAATGTCGCCCAACCAGTCGGAGGGGTGCCGAACCAAGTGGACCGCCCCGGATGCTAGCTTTGTCAGTATTGCATACTTGGAAACTTCGTCACCCACGACCCCACACGTACCTGCTCCGGTGCATCAAAATAGAGGCAGCCGTTGGGGACGGCTACTCGCCCTGCTCGCGTCCCAGTAGACTGCGCACGTTAACTCTCAATGGTTCTCGAAAGGACCTATCTCTATGAAACGCCTGCTCTTATTTAGCTTGGCGCTGTTCCTCTTTGCCATTCCGTCGCACGCCCAGTCCTCGTTCGACGCGTCCGCCGGCTACTCCTACTTCAACCTCGGCGGTGGGGGCGGCCTTAGCCAGAATGGCATCAGCGGTTCCGTCGCGTATAAGCCCATCCCCTTCCTCGGCATTGTCGGCGATTTCGGCGGCTACCACGGTTCACCTAGCGGCGTTTCCCTGAATACCTATACGTTTATGTTTGGCCCGCGCCTTATCATGCACAACCCCACCCGCATCACTCCATTCGTTCAGTTCCTGGCGGGTGCAGGGCATTTAACCAGCGAGGGAGCCGACTTCAATACCCAATTCGCGTTTAGCGTTGGCGGTGGCGTTGATGTCGGCGTTCTGCCCCACCTCGCGCTGCGCCCGCAAGTCGACTACGTTGGCCTGCACAATTCCGGAGGCACGGTCAACTGCACGCGTGTCTCGCTCAGCGCCGTAGTTCGCTTCTGACGCCGCGCAAATAGCGCAGTCGCCAATAACTCAAACGAAGGGTCGACCTTCATCGACCCTCCAAATCTTCCTGCAAAACGCAATTTCACTTTTGCGCCGGGCGTTTATGCTCCGGGCGCGGGAGCATACATGCGCCGAGTCTCCGCACTTAGCAAGGACGCAGACTTTTCATCCAGATAAATCGTCGTTCCCGCATGCGTGCGCAATATCGAAGCGGGCGCCATCGGACCGATTTCTCCATCGAAACAAAGCTTCACAGCCGGCGCTTTTCGCGTATCCGGAACAATCGCAATAATCTCTCGGGCCTTCACAACCTGCCGCACCGACATGGAGATAGCCTGCCGCGGTACTTCCGAAAGATCCGCGAACCAGCCCTCGCCCACTTGTTGCCGCCGGCAAGCTTCATCGAGTTCGACAATCAGAAACGGTTCTTCGGTCTCAAAGTCCGCCGGGGGATCGTTAAATGCGAGGTGTCCGTTCTCGCCGATGCCCACAAACGCAATATCAATCGGCTCGGATTTCAATGCCTCACCAACGCGACGAACGACTTCGCCGGCATCGCCGCTGCCATCGAGCAAGTGATACTTTGTGATTCCTGTTTTATGGATGAAATTCTTGAGCAGGTAGTTGCAAAAACCAGCTGGGTGCGTAATCGGCAATCCGATGTACTCATCGAGGTGAAACATCTCGGCGCGCTGCCAATCGATATCTTCCGTGCGCGTGAGCGCATCCAGAAACTCCAACTGTGCCGCGCCCGTCGCCGCAATGATACGCGCCCTCCCGCGCTCAAGAATAGCCCGGCGCAGAGCGGCCGCCGCCTGCTCTGCCGCAGCTTGCGCGAGTTGACGCTTGTCCTCGAATACTCTGATAATCACCGATCATTCTCCTTTGCAGCACCGAGAATCACTTCCCTCGAATGTCGCCGCTCCTTTTTCGATTTGCTCCGGTGGTCCAGCTTACGTTACTACGTCAGCTTTTCGCATCTACTATGATCTGAGTCGCGAAAGGTTTGCTTGAGCCGGTAAAACGCTGTCCGAAAAATTAGCTAAAATTAATAGACGAAAGTGTTCGAAACATGACATTACTCCATCCTATTTCTGTCTAGTGTGGTGTCTGCGCACTGCCTCCCTCCTCGAAGGAGTTTCCTCAACTCGAATTCGCACTTTTGAGATAACCGGTCACAAATCGAAAGAAGTCTGAAGGCAAAGGAGAAATACAAATGTCGTCTAAAAAAGTAGGGGTATTTGGAATTTACTCGACGCGCATCGCCGTCGAAAACGCCACGGACGCGCTGGTCAAGGCCGGCTTCCCTGTTTCCGATGTTTCCGTCCTATTGCCCGAGAGTCTTGGCGTGCCTAAGGAAATGGGCACGGAAAAGGCCTCGAAAGCTCCCGAAGGCACAGTCGCAGGCGTGACGACCGGAGGCGCTATTGGTGGCACGGTTGGCGTGCTTGTAGGCCTCGGCCTGTTGGCAATTCCTGGCCTTGGCCCTTTTCTCGCTGCTGGCCCGATCATCGCTGGGCTGGCAGGATTAGGCGTCGGCGGAGCAGTCGGCGGATTCACCGGTGCCTTGATCGGTATGGGCATCCCTGAATTCGAAGCCAAACGCTACGAAGGCCGCTTGCAAAAGGGCGGAATTCTTCTCTCCGTGCATTGCGATACGTCCGGCGAAATCTTGCGTGCCAAGGAAGTTCTCAAGGCCACAGGCGGAGAGCACGTTTCCTCCACGGGCGAAGCTTCGGTTGATAGCAAGCAACCGGATCGCGAACTCGCCGCTAAGGGAACTACCGGCTCGTATTAGTCCGAAGGGAGGGAGTCGAATCTCGACTTCCTCATTTCTTTTTGAAAGCAATTAGCTGAATCGCACGAATTTTAAGAAACGCATCGAAGAAGCACCGGGTAAGAAACTGGGCGCAAAGGATGGATGCCATGAGACACAACAATTGGTCCAACAAATACACTACATTTGCCGTGGGGATTGGAGTCGGCGCGCTTCTTGCCCTGCTTTTTGCTCCAGCCTCGGGAGAAGATACGCGCGAATATATCTCGAACAGTGTGAAAAAAGGGATAGATGATGCGGCATCGACCGGAAAGCGATGGAAGCGCCGCGCGCAGGAGACCGTGGATGACGTGAAATCCACCGTCGCCGGGGCTGTCGAAGCCGGCCAGGAAGCCTACCGCAGCGTCAGAGACGCGTAAATCTTCTGTCTGGCAGTCGTGTGTTATAGTGCCGCGAACTTCTTGAAGTGTGTTCGCATCTAAGATTAACGGAGGCTAACCTTGAAGGCAGAAAAAGAAGAAGCCACGGTCCACTCTGCAGGGCCAATCTCTCGTGAACAATTAATCGAGCGGCTGAATGAAGATCTTGCCGGCGAATATCAGGCCATCATTTCGTATGTCATCTATTCGCAGGTATTGAGCGGCGCTGAGTACATGAACATTGCCGGAGAGCTCGAGAAGCACGCGGCGGAGGAGCTGAGCCACGCGCTCATCATCTCGCAGCAGATCGATTACCTCGGCGGCATGCCCACAGCCCATCCCAAGGCGGTCAGGACGTCAGAGAAGGCCAAAGAAATGCTTCGCTTTGATCTTGAGAATGAGGTGGCCACAATTCGGCGTTACCGTGAACGCATCCCTCAGTGCGAAAGTTTGGGCGAGTACGCGATGGCCGAATTAATCCGCGAGATTCTCAAGGACGAACAGGATCATTTGATCGCCCTGGCTACTGCTCTTGGAGAAGATGTGCCAGTAATAAAGAGCGCTCCAAGCGCCCGCCCGGCTAAGTAAAGAAGCCGCGCGCCGTCGGCCTTGAGCCCACAAACAAGAATTTTCCCGTGGCGAATACGCCCGGCACCCTACATTTTCGCCGGGGCGGCCGTGGACATTTTCTTATTTTGCGAAATAGGGAGCTTTCCGTCGGCTGCGCTTGTCAGCGCGAGGAACTGCGGGTCTTCACGGAGTGAGACAAACACGGCGTCGACGCGAGCTTCCATCATTTCCTTGGAGCGCACCGCTTCGTAGCGTTCGTATTCAAAGAAATGCCGTTTGAGCAGGTCGAGAGCCTTTTGCTTTTGCCCCAGCTGCGCGTAAATCGCGGCAAGGTTGTAGGAAGCCGGCAGCATCGCTTCGTTTTCCTGGGCGATTTTCAATGCTTCGTCGCCATGGCCATTTCCGGCGAGGAACGCCGCGGCGAACACGATGTTATAAGGATCGGTCGGATCGAGCTTGGTGGCTTCGCGCGTGTAGTAGTCAGCTTTTGCAGCGTCGCCCTCGGAATTCCAGTAGACCGCCAAATTGCGATACGCCAGCGCCAGCGGATATTCCCGCACGGAATCTTCCATCAGGTGTAAGCCCGCAAGGAAGTCGCCGTCGTGGATGGTCATCTTCCCTAGCCCGTGCATCGCCACCGCACGCGATAGAGGATCAGCAGGCATGTCGAGAATGGCCTGAAAAGTTACGCGCGCCTTATCCCATTCGCCGAGGTGATGGCGATAAAGTTCCCCGAGATAACGCAGCGGGGCCGGATCGGCTGGATCCATCCGATGCGCTTCGCTATAGAGACGCTCCGCTTCTTCGTATTTGTCGTTCATCTCGGCGTCGAGCCCGCGCTTCATGATGGCTTCGATTTTGGCGCTCTGGGCGGGATTCATCACCGGCGCGTCAAACAGCTTCACGGTCACGTCCACGCCGAGCTTTTTCAGTTCTTTCGCCGCGTCTTTCGCTTTACCGGGAAAGAGACACTTGTCGTCGAGCACGGATTTGTACAACGGTATCGCGCCGTCCTTATCGCCCGACTTCGCTTTTTCCTTGGCCGCCTTCAGCGCGTTCTTCACGGTTTCCTCGCGCTGCTTCATTTCTGTTTCCACCAGCTTTTCGACTCCGTCTACCTTCAGGAATCCGTTGACGTTCTGAAGCTTGGTGATGACCGTTCCATCCGTTTTCGCGAGCACGACCACTGGAAGCTTGTCTCCACCGACGAACTTTTGGCCCAAACTTGAGCTAGCCTCGGCGACGCCCATCGTGACGCACTCCGTCGCGTACAGAGAAAGGCTTCGCGAATTGCGCAAGCTTGATTTCTGAAACTCTTGCACGGACGACGGGAACCAATACACGACGAGTCCGCCCGGGGAGAGCGCCTCTTCCGGTTTGAGAACTTTCCAGGGAACCTGGTAGACCTGTTCACTACCCGTGCCGGAAGCGCCGCCGCCGCTTCGCATCCCGCCCATTCCGCCGCCACCACCGCCGCCGCAGGTAGCCCAGTCCGGCACAGGCAACAACAGCAGAACCATGAAGAGTGCACTCAGTCGGGAAATCTGTTGTCTCATGACGCTCACCTCAATCTCGCAATAGGTTGGGCACCAACACGCAAGCAAGCTCCGTCGCAGAGCAGCCGTTTCGCTAATGTTCGATGCGCGTTTGGGGTGAAACGCCGTACCTTGCACGCATTGTACGACAGGTGCGCGCGTCGGCGCAGTACCGAATGTTTGAGTCGAGGCTAAAATTAGTTGCGGCAATCAGGGCAGGCGAATGGAGACTGTCAAAACTAACACTGATCGAGAGGCTGGCCTGGATTATGACGATGCGAATGAGCCCGCCGACAGTCGCTACGCGGATCGCAATCGCAACATGCTCGAAACCATTGCGATCTGCCCGGAATGGTAAATCGCGTGTTGCACGATTCCTTCGAACAACGTCTCGTAGGAATAGTTTCGCCCCGGAACTTGCGTCTCCAATTCCGCAACGGGAAAATTCCGAATCTTTTCTTCGAGCAGGTCGCGGCTTTGCTTCCAGCGCGTGACAAGTTCGTTCCAGGGAATCGCCGGCTCGGCCCATTCCTTTTCAGCCTCCCAACGCGGCATCGGATTGCTCACCGAAGTGTTTCGAACTCTTTCATTCCAAAGCAGCAAATGCTGCACCAGCGCGGCAACGGAATGAGCCCCCACAACAGGTGGCGTCGTCGCCAGCTCCGGCGAAATCTGCACTAACAGCTCAGCGAGCGTAGGCCCGTACCAAGCGCCCTTGATCGTCGCAGCTCGGTAAGTATCGGCGATTCGTTGAGTTTCGTTCACGTGGGCCTCCAGCGGATAGGCGCTCGGTGTCCCAGTCGCCGGTTCTGCACTTGGGACTACTTTCTACTACTCGTCTTGCCACCGCAAACTCTGAAAAACCTTATCCGCCTGTGCCCTTGCTGACCCGAAACACGTGTCCGTCCGGATGCCGCACATGCATCTCGCGCGCGTTCCACGGCATGTTCGTCGGCGGAAATGTGACGTCCAACCCCGCAGCCACGCACTGCCTGTGCACTTCGTCCACATCGTCCACCCACACCGACATCCACACACCCTTGTCGGCCGTTTCGTCTCCGTCAGCTCCAAACGTGAAAATATTCGTTCCCTTGCCACGGCTTCCCTGCCCTCCCAGGCAAAGAAAAAGCTCGCATTCGCCCGACCCCACTGCCCCAAACGTCGGCGGCGTCCCCCAATCCCAGCACTTCTTCCAGCCCCACTTCGCAAACCACGCAAAGCTGGCCGCAATGTCCGATACATTCAATATTGGCGTAACGTGTTTCGCGTCCATAACGCCGAAGCATATCATGCTCTCAGCTTGCTAACCGGCGGGCGTCAAATCCGCCAAACGCGAGCGTTGCGCGTAAATTTGGCGCTGCTTCCGTTTTCATTTTTGCTTTGAAGGCCGTCGTCTCCGAGGGCTCTTCGATACGCGTGATCGAGCGACTCCAGGCGCGCCACGCTGCGGGAGGCGGGCATTGCTCGCGGAGAGCACAGGCGGGTGGGTGACCCCTGACGCACCAAGAGGGCTTCGCCTTCGCCCCTCTCCCACGTGGGCTACCGTTTGCGGTTTTGTTTCTTGCAACGGCGTGCTACTCCTATTTCTCAGGCCTTTGATCTTCCCTCGCTGCTCCACAGTCCCACGAGCTATTTCAATCCGCCGATGCCTGAAGTACGCTCAAACACTGCCTGTATAACACCGCAGCGGTGCTCTTCCAGACTCCTGCGAAGATTTGCGGCCATCTCCGGAAACCCTTTCCCGAGCACAAGGTGTAGTCCCAATCGGGGCACATCCGCCGGATCACTCTTCGCCCCCACCTTCGAAAGCCATTCGGCCGCGGCTTCCGAAACATCATTCCAAACGAGCACGGAAAAACCGGAGCGAACTACTGCTTCCCGCATCCCCTCGGGAGTAAGCAGATGGCTCAAGGAGGCGCTTCGCGCCCACGGTACGGGAAATAAGATTGGTCCTCCGGTGGATTGCACGACGTCGTGAACCGCAAAGCGGCCTCCAACCCTTACGACGCGGGCGACCTCCGCATAGAACTCTGCTTTCTCCGCGATATTCATCGACGCGTGCTGTGTCCAAGCGGCGTCAAACGTCTGGTCCGCAAAAGGCAAATGCAGCGCATCCCCGTGACGGTAGTCAACCAGATGCTCGAGTCCCATGCGTCCGGCCAACAGCGAGGCAATCCGGCAATAACTTTCCGTAACATCTATACCGGTTACGTGGCATCCGTACGTCGCGGCAAGAAAACGAGATGGTCCCCCGAGTCCGGAGCCGACGTCCAGAACATGCATGCCGCTTGATAGCGAGCAAAGGCGCGCAAGGGCGGCGCTGGCCTCAAGCCCTCCCACGTGGAATTGATCCAGCGCAGCCAGGTCGCGAGGCAATGGGGACTGCCCCTCCAACAACCCCGCGGCGCGCAATTGTTCGACGATACGTTGTTCGAAATCGTCGCCGCTTGCATAGTGGCTCGTTACTGCCCCGCTTGCTTCCATAACCGCCTCTCTATCGAAACTTTCGCGTCATCATCAGCGCATCGTAGTCCGTGCCATCCATCCGCAAGGCGCGTGGCATGACGCCGTAGGACTCGAATCCAAATCTCTTGTAGAATTTCCAGGCCCTTTTGTTTTCAACCGCGACATACAGGTCTACTTGATCCACTTGCTGACTGGCCACATCCAGAACGTGCTGAAAGATCGCCGCGCTCAAACCCGTCCCGCGATGCCCTTCCGCCACGTGCATATTCCAAACCATTCCCACATGACGCCGCTTCGGCGACATCTGCTGCTGGAACGTCGCGATTCCCTGGAGACTCCCCTCCACAAACGCGCCGTATGTCGCTTCCCGTTGGAGACGCTCGCTAACTTCCTCCAGGCTGCGAACCGATTCTTGTTCGTAGTCCGCTGCAAACGCGGAAGGAGCGGACCGCAGCGCTTCAAGAAAAAGAGCCTGATAGACCCGCACGTCCGCGGTCCCAAGCCGCCGAATTTCAAACTCGCTCATTAGAGACGCCTCCCGAATGGAATCTGCGCTCACAAAAGTCTTAACCGCGCCTGCCAACCTGCGCATTTAGATGGCTATCGTCATCTAAACTGATGTTTGATATCATCTAAACGTTGCAGTGGTCAAGGCAAAAAATTATCGAAAGCTCAGGAGAGCTGCTAGATGCGAAGGTCCAAAGCCGACACCGCCAGAACTCGCGAACGCATTGTCGAAACAGCTTCGAAGCAGTTCCGCCGGCATGGAATCTCCGAGGCAGGGCTGTCCCATTTGATGGCGGATGCAGGCCTCACCCATGGAGGGTTCTACCGTCACTTTGCCTCAAAAGACCAGCTTGTCACCGAGGCGTGCCATAAGGCGCTTCTCTCTCTAACAGATGGGCTCGAAGCTCACATTACTGGAAAGTCCCCGAACCACGCACTGCCGCTTCTGCTCGAAACCTATCTGTCTCGAACCCACAGGGATCAGCCCGCTGCGGGATGCGTGCTCGCCGCCCTGGGCAGCGAGCTCGCTCGCTCCGATGCCGCCACCCGTGATGCGGCCACAGATGGTTTCCTGCGCTTGGCCGGATTGATTGCCCGCCAACTAAAAACCTTGCCGCCGGACGAAGCCCAGGACCGCTCTCTAGCCATTGCTGCCTCCATGGTCGGAGCGATCACCCTCTCCCGCATCCTCACCGACGCTCCTACTTCCAACGCCCTTCTTCGCGCGACGAAGAACTACATTTTGAAAGCAGCCCGCAAATAGCGATGGACGGCGGGGACGGAGACAGACGGAATGTTCACCGGTGCGCAGGATGCGATTGCTGAGTGGGAACTGGCTCACTCGCTCCACGGGTTGAACGTCTTGATTGCTGCCCCCGCGAAATCCATTTCGTTGCGCGTGACCAGCGTCATTTGATGGACCGCGGACGTGGCCGCAAAAAATCCATCCATGGCGCCCAAGGGCCTTCCTGCCGCGTCCGCTTTCGCCAGCAATTTTCCCCACTGCCCGTTGCACCCGCCGTCCACTCGCTAGTACATTGCTACCCACACGGAGGGTCTCACCTCGAGCAATTCAGTCACCCCCGGCCGTCCGGGCGGACTCACAGTGCAGTCCCAAAGTTTTCCGTTTCTCTCACCAACCACAAAACGAAAGCGAGCAAATCATGTTCAAGAGGCTGATGGCAGGAGCTGTGATTGCGATTCTGGCAGGTTCGTCAGCCACATCCCTTCGCGCGCAAGATGTGAAGCTGCGGACGTTCAATAATTACACCGCGTTCTTCGCAGCATTTCCCGCGCAGGAAGTGACCCAAGCGGAAAAGGACCGCGCGCTGCAATATCTCGAAAGCACCAAGAAGGCCATTCTGGAAGCCACCAAAGGCCTCTCCGACGCACAGTGGAATTTCAAAGCCGGCCCGGATCGCTGGTCCATTGCCCAGTGCATGGAACATCTCGCCGCTGCCGAAGACTATATCCGCGGAATCGTCGTGGAAAAAGTGATGGTGGCACCGGCGGTTCCTGACCGTGATACGAAGAAGACAGATGACGCCGTAGTTGCCATGGTTCCGGATCGCTCCAAAAAGGCGCAAGCCCCAGAGCCGCTCGTACCGACCAACCGCTACGGTTCGCCCGACGCATCCTTGAAACATTTTCTGGAAAGCCGCGAGAAAACCGAGGGCTTCCTGAAAACCACGCCTGGCTTGCGCGATCATGCCGTCGACAGCCCCCTGGGTACAAAGATGGACGGATATGAATTTGTTCTTTTCATTGCCGCGCACAGCGAGCGCCACACCAAACAAATTCTCGAAGTAAAGGCCGACCCCAACTATCCAAAGAACTAGGAGCGCAAAAGAGAACTCAGACAAAAAAACGGAAGGCACCGCACGTTACAGCGTTTGAAAAAATCGAGTCGCGTCACGAGGAAAGTTCGGACGTGACGCGACTTAAACTTCTGTGTGTTAAACTCAAACCAGCAGCGGCGCAAAGGGCGCGGCTGCCGGAGCGTGGAACTTCGGGCTCTGTGCAACGAGGTCCCGCGAACCCCGCCAGGCCCGGAAGGGAGCAACGGTATCGGGATTGCCTCGGGTGCCGCAGATCACCCGAAGTTCCTCGCGCCGGAAAGAAGTTCACAGTCGACAGTGGAAAGTCGAAGGTGAACTGCGAAAAGGTGCAGTGATGATTTTGGCCGGAGCGGTTCTAGTGCTGTTTTGTTTGGGTTGCGTTGGGGTTGTGTTTTTTTTCCTTTGGCTTAACAAACAGAGCAGGAGTGCCAAGTCGACTGACGCGAAATGAGCTACCAGGTCATAGCCCGGAAGTGGCGCCCGCAAACATTCAGTGATCTTGTCGGACAATCCCATGTCACCTCCACGCTGGCAAACGCGATCAAGAATAATCGCGTAGCGCACGCCTATATTTTTTCCGGCGCGCGCGGCGTGGGAAAAACCACCGCGGCGCGCATTCTTGCGAAAGCCCTGAATTGCGCGCAAGGACCGACATCGGAGCCTTGCGGCGAGTGCGATTCCTGCAAAGAGATTGCGGCGGGCACTTCGCTGGACGTGATCGAAATCGACGCGGCCTCGAATCGCGGCATCGACCAAATCCGCGAGCTGCGCGAGATGGTGCGGTACGCGCCGGCCGCTTCGCGAAGCAAGGTCGTGCTTCTCGATGAAGCGCACATGCTCACAAGCGAAGCGTCCAATGCTCTGCTGAAAACTCTCGAAGAGCCACCCGACCGCGTGATTTTCGTGATGGCGACGACGCAGCCGGAAGATCTCGCCGATACCATTCGTTCGCGTTCGCAGCATTTTCATTTTCGCGCGCTGACCTTTGCGGAAATTACCGGACGCCTCGAAGAGATCGCCCAAAAAGAAAACCTTACCATCGAGCCGGGCGCCCTCGCGGTGATTGCGCGGATGGCGGAGGGCAGCCTGCGCGACGCGCTTTCTCTTCTGGAACAGGCGCGGGCCTACTGCGGCGAAGTCATTCCAGACAAAGAAGTTCGCGAATTGCTCGGCGTCGTGCCGGAAGATTCGCTCAACGAACTTGTCGCCGCGATCGCGGAAGGTTCAGCGGACCGCGCGCTCGGGCTGGTACACACGTTTCAGAAAGAAGGCCGCAACCTTCAACATTTTTGCCGCGAAGCCATCCGGCACATGCGCAACTTGCTGATCGCGCGCGTGTGTGGCGCGGATTCGGATTTGATTGCAGCCACGCCCGATCAACGGCCCGCGCTTGCTGAAGCGGCGGCACAATTTACAGAAGAAGATCTCACACGATTTTTTCAAATCCTTTTGCAGACGGATGATGATTTGCGACGCAAGCCTGATCCACGCGTGCATTTGGAAATGGGCTTGTTGCGACTGATCAACGCGCAACGGCTTGCACCGATGGAAGAATTGCTGGCGGAACTTCGCAGTGGCGCTCCAGCCGGTGCCGCAACTTCAGGCGCGACGCGCAGCAGCGCAGCTCCGACTTTCACCACCGCGGCGCCACAAACTTCGCCTGCGCGAAGTTTTTCGCCGGCACCGACGTCCTCCTTTACTCCAGCACCGCGGATCTCCACGCCAAGTTTTGGAACGTCTGCTGCAGCAGCGGCAGCACCTGCACGCGCGGAAATAAAAACCGCCCCGGCGCAGCTAGCGGCCGCCGAACCTCCGGCAACCGTTGCCGCTACTCCTGAATCTGAACCAGAGATTGAGGCAACTCCACAAACGGCGACTGCGGAGACTAGAGCTACAGGAATCACGCCGGAGCAAGTCACGGAAATCAAGACGGCGATTCAAGCTCAGCAGAAATTTCTTGGCGAGATCATGAACCAAGGCAGCCGATGGGAACTGGAAGGCGCGGAATTGAGAATTTATTTTTCGGCCGACAAGCGCGCGTTCGCCGAAATGATGGAAGGACGCGACTCACTGGAAAAGGTCCGTGCCTCTTCGAGCAAAGTGCTGGGCCGCCCGGTAAGAGTGTGTGCTAAAGTAGAAGCAGTTGCAGCAAACGCGCCGCGCGGAATTTCCGGAACGCAAGAGTTGCGCGAGCAGTTCGAGCGAGATCCGATGGTGCGGTCGATGTTGCAACGCTTCGGGGGAAAAATCTCCGAAGTAAAATGGCGCCAAGAGGAGTCCTGATGGAAGTCAATGCGATCCAGCAGATGCTCTCGAGGTTGCGGCAGGTGCAGGAAGACTTGCAGCAGCAAGTGAATGGCGTAGCCGTGGAAGCTTCGGCCGGCGGCGGCATGGTCACCGTAAAAATGAACGGCCAGAAGCAAATCGTGGACCTGCGCATCGAGCCGGAAGTTTTTGCGAGCCGAGATCAGGAAATGTTGCAGGACCTGGTGCGCGCCGCGGTAAACGAAGCCTCGCGCCGCGTCGATGAAGAACTCGCCAGCCAAATGAAAAATCTAGCCGGCAACATTCCCGGAATATCGGGAATGAAAATCCCCGGCTTGTTTTAAGTAGCAACTAGTCTTCGGTATCCGAGTCTTTCTGTCTCGATTGGCTTTTCGGATCACAAGCTCCGAACTTAAATCCCTCCGGCAACTTGATTTTTGCCCCTGCTTCCAGCAACGAGTCTGCGAGTTTGCTTTTTTGGTCGGCAGAAAGAGACTTCACGTCGATGGTTCCTTCCTTCACCGGAAAAGGAATCTGAGCACCTGCCTCCAGAAGAATTAGTACCACTTCTTTCCAGTTGGCCGGGCGGTCCCCTGGACGATGGGGAAACGGCTTCTTCGCATGCGCTTCCCAGATGAATTCGTTGCCGCGCATACTGGCCAATAGCAAAGGTAGTTGGCCGAATGTATTCTTCCCTGTCACATCCGCACCGGCTAGGATTAGCTCTTTCAACACCTCAGCACGGCCAGCCATGACAGCGGCGCTGAACGCGATGCGAAGACTCGATGGGAGCTTCGGATTTCCTTTTGCCTTTTCGAGTAAGTGAGCCACGATTTGCTCGTGCCCCTCCGCGGAAGCGATCCACAAAGCGTCACCACCTCCTGGGCATTCCGAGAACAAGTCGGCGTCATGCGCGGTCAGGTCGCGCACCATGTCGAGTTTCCCGCGACGACCGGCTACAACCAGCAAAGGCTGGCCAAATCGATCTTTCTGATGCGGCGAAGTTCCCTTCTCGAGTAGTTCTTTGACCTTCGCAGCATCTCCCCGCGAAACCGCTTCGACAAGCTGTGCCTGATCCTGCGAGTAGCCTTTTGCGTAGATGAGATCCAACTTGTGCTTGGTTTCTTGGACATATTTGAACCCAGTGCTGGCGCGAGCGGGATCGATGCCGAGTAATTTCGCAAACTCGCTTGCCCGTTCGTCCTCGTCAAACTTAAGTTTTTTATCGGAAGCGTGCTTAAGATCAGCAAGCACAGTTCCTTTCTTCGCGTAGCGGAGTAGTCGGCTGAAATTTCCCGCCCATTCCCTTCTCTTTGCATCGCTGACTGGGCCGAAATAGTCAGGCTTGGAATCGAACTGGTCTACGATCTCGCCATTGTCGAACAGGAGGTAGATAAAAACGTCACCGTCGTGGACCATCATGGCGACCACTGCGGTCTTTAGTTTCGAAGAAAGGCCTTTGGCCAACCGGCGAAGGACTTCGATATCTTGAGAATCCGACTTTTCGTCATAGACGGTGGTCCATCCATTTTTCGAGTCTGTGACGAGAGCTCGGGAGCTGATGAGTGTCGTAAGCGCTCTCGCGCAATTCTTTGCGTCTATTTTGCGGACGTGGTAATTCGCAAAAGAGGCTCCCATGCACCCTCCTACTTTATGAATTGGCCGTTGTGGACTTCATATTCCACGTGGAAAGGTTTTTGCGTTTTGCGGTCTTCCCAGTGCTCTTGCGCGATTAGGCGATTGACTTGGTCGAGGCGTTCGGAGGGGAGAGGGTGCGACCGGAAGTAGCCGGTCAAATTTTGAATCGCCAGTTCGGACAATTCATCTTCGGGACTTTGTGCGTGGATGACGTATTCGTTGCAGAGTTTTGCTAGCCGCGTAAAAATGTCGACTGCTCCGTAGGGCGAGTAGCCGGACTCGACGGCTAAGCGAACGCCTTCGCGGTCGGCTTCGAATTCTTCGTCTTTGTGATAGCCCGCTTGCCAAAATTCCAGAGGGATTTGTAGAAGCTGGCCGACAATCTCCAGATCTAGATTCTTTAGCTTGGCTTCAATCTGCACTCGCTCGATGCAGTGATAATGATCGATGTGCTCGACTTCGTGAGCGAGAATGGTGGCTAGCTCGTCTTCCGTTTCCATCTGATCGAGCATGCCTTCGCCAATATAAACAGGGCCGCCGGGGAGCGAGAAGGCGTTGATCATGTTGTGATCCGGGATCAGATGAAAGTTGTAGTCGAGATGGCGCTGGGCGTGAGCGGAAACAGTGCCGCCTACGCGACGCACATATTTTTCGAGCGCTTCTTCTTCGGGGGTCAGCTTCGTCACTTGGGTGGAATATTTGGTGGCTAACTCGCGGCCAATCGCGATTTCCTGTTCGTCCGAGAGCCGCGTGAAATGCATGGGAACGCGCGTAATGTCGCGCTGGGCGTCGGCAACAATATTGAGGACAGCATTCGCGGAGACGGGAGGAGATTTGGCGCGGCGCTGGCTCCAATAAAGCCCGGCGAGTGCGACTCCGAGGATCGCGAAGAAAACGACGAATACAACAGCGCGCTTCATCGGTGATGCTCAAAGATCTCTTTGTTTCTTGTGTGGAGCAGGGCCACAGCAAGGATCACGCCGCCCACTACAGCAAAAGATATTCCTCTTTCCAACAAAGTCTCTCGCCAAAAATCCATGGCGACAATTTTTGCGATACAGAGCAAAAACATGGCGTACGCCGTCAACCGGTAGCTGTGTTCCTTAACCAGATATGCGAGCAAGACGATGCAGAGTCCCTCGAGACCCCAGGACGCCGTAACCCATTCAGATTTCATTTTCAGCGCGAACATTGTGGCGATTAGAATCACTGGTACAAAGAACTGAAGTTGCTCAGGCCGGGCGATGAGAGCGGTGGTGAATTTTTTCCAGCGGCTCGCGTTGGCAGGCGGCGCGTATCTTCCGCGGATGGCAAACGCAAAGTAGAGGCTCGCCAGCAAAATTGCGCAGGCGCTTCCGACGACAGAGTAGCGGCCTTGCCATGTTCCCTGTCCGAAATATCCCGAACCGAAAAGATTGTGGGCCATGCCTCGCGCGAATGTGCCAAGCGTCACCAGAATTGCTTGGCGCAAGAAAAGCTGCCGGTTCAGCGCCCACGCCACGACAAACAACACGAGCGCCAGCGCGGCGTAGGATGTGACAACCCACTCGGGCGGGAATTGGAAATAGAAGAGCGCGGCAAGGGTGGCTGTTCCAAGATAGGCGACGAACGCATCGAAGCGGAAGCGCCGGTCGCCGGCGGTGTTTTCTTCATTCACGGGGAGCTGCGCGTAAACGAAAAAGAAAATCGGAACGAGCGGACCAACGGTGATCATGCGGCCGCTCCAAAAAACGCCTGGATCACCCGCGGAGAGATTCGCGAAAAAAATGCGGACGAAGGCGGCGGTGAAGGCGATGTAAGCCTGATAGCGGAATTGCACGACTTTGCGCAGCAGGCCATATTCGAACAAGATCAGGCCGAAAGCGGCGAGGCCAACGGCAAGGCTAAGGGGATTCAATTCGCGCCAGAGAAGCAGGGAGACGATGAGAGACGCAGACCAGGAATAGATGTGGTGAAAGTCGCGGGCGCGCCACTCCTCCGGCATGCGGACGAGTCGCGACATCGCATAGAAAACGACGGCAACTATGGAGAGCGAAAGCAGTCGAACGCTGACGCCGTGCCAGGTGTCCGTAACGTACATATTGATCCAGACGCTTCGAATCATCGCGAGCGCGGCCAGAGCGTGAGCCTGCCAGCGCAAATCGTCGAGCTTGAAGCGACGATCGATCGCGGCAAGAGCGAAGGCGAAGAGCGTCCACAGCGCGGCGAGCCAGCCGCTGCCGGGGTGAACTTCGTACCACATCAAAAGAGCGAGGAGAAATGTGGCGGCGGTGGTATGCAAATACGCCGAAGGGAGAGCGTGGGGTGCGTCCGCAGCAGTGGCTTTGCGTGAGATCGCATAGAGCCCGGCAGCGACAATCGAAACAGTGAGCATGCGGACGCTGAAATTTCCGTAGTACGAAGTCAGATGGTAGTTGTAGTCAAACGTGCGCGCGATGGCGGCGACAGCTAAGAGATGTTCCTGGAAGCCGAGATGCGGAAGACTCCAGCGGCGTCCGACGAGGGCGAGGATGATTCCGGCGGCGAGGAAGAAAACCGCCATCCAATCGTGCGGGGCTTCGTCGAAGATGAGAAGGCCGAGGAAGAATGCCGCGGCCCAGGTGTACGCGTTGCGGACGACGGATTCGAATTCTTCGAGAGCGTCGGCGGCGATCTTGGCGAGCACGTAAGCGCCGGCGATGACTAGACCGACGGTGAAGAGCCGCATCGAGACCCCGCGCCAGAGCGGCCCGTACAAATTCAGATTGAAAGTGTAGGTGCGCAGGAAAGCGGCGAGCGCGACGACATTCGCCTGCCAGGCAAGTTGGCGATAGTGAATCCAGCGGGTGGCGAGTGCAAGAGCCACGGCGAAAGCGATCCAGCCGACGGCTATCCACGGATCGCCAAGCGCTTCCTCGAGAATCCAAACCATGATGCCCGCGGCAATCCAGGTGTACGCGACGCGCGCGATTTCCGCGTGACGCGCGTTTTCCACACCGAGGCGTTTGGCGATCCAGTAGCAGCCAGCCACAACGGGCAGCGCACCAAACGCGTGCAGCGGAATTTTGTGCCAGACGTGGATGGTAGACGGGTCCGCAGTGAAAGCGGTGAAAACGGCGAGCAGCGCGATGCCATGGGTGTGAGTCGCGAGAAGCGGATAGCGCAAAGCGCGCGCGTTTTCAGAAAGGGCGACGGCAAAGGCGATGTATAGAAGCGGGCGCCAGAGATCCGGCACTTCGAACCAGATGAGAGCTGCGAAGAGAGCGGTGCCCGCGAAAGCAAAGAGTCCGCGGAAGACGCGCTGCTCCTGATCGTCGCGCAGAGCGGAGAGTTTGGCGGTGAGATAGAAAATGGCGCCGAGAATGGGAAGAGTGATCAAGCGCGTGGTGGTGTGCGCACCGGCTGAACTTTCGATATGCAGGTTGAAGGCAACCACGCGATAAAGAGTGAGCGCACCGAGCAAAGCGTACTGAATCTGAAGTTGGAGCGACTCGATGCGGCGATTGAAAGCCGCGAGAATGAGCATGATGGCCGCGAAGGCGAGAGCAGTCCAATCATTTGCAAAAAGAGCCCAAGCCGCTGTGGCAGTAGCGAACGCGCCGAAATAGGAATGAATGTCGAGAAGGCGGCGATCAATAGCGGCGCTGAAGGACTCCTTCCAGCGTGCGCCGACGTAAAGGGCGTTGAGATAGAGCGCGACACCGCAAACGGCGAAGAGGATACCGGTCTCGTAGGCGAGTGCTTCTGTTTTCGCGCGGAGCTCGACGAGGGGGCGGAAGTTGAAGGCAACAAGATCGATGCCGACGAGCAGGCCGGTGAACAATCCGACGCGAAGGAAGACAACTTCCTCAAAAATGATTCCGGCGAAAAGAAAAACTTCCGCTCCGACAAGCCAGAGATAAGCGACGGGATTGCCGGAAAAGTGGGATGGAATGGACACAATCATGAGCGCCGCGCCCAGGAGACTCAGAACGATGAACGCGCGGCGGCGGCGCCTCGTGATAGGGAGCTGGGCGAACGTGAACTCGAGCGCGCCGATGACGAGCAAAGCGACAGCGGCGAGTTCCGGACGAACAGATTGAAACTTCATGACCCCAAGCAGAAGCAGGGTGTTGAGAAGGGCGGAGACGGTGGAAACGTGTTCCTCGAAATCGGTTTTGACGCCGCGGAGCACGTAGGAAATGCGGAATGTCAGCCAATAGAAGAACAGCATGGCCACGCTGGCGTGATATTCGGGAAAGGCACGGCCGTGCGCGCCGTTGGGGCCGAGGATCTTGTAGAGCCAATAGAGATGATTGAGGTAGCTGGAGAGAATGCCGAAGACTTCCAGTTCGAACCAGCCCATCTTCAACACAATCGTGACAAGGCCAATCGCGAGAAACACGCCCGCGAGCAACCCGTAGACGGTGCTTTCATTTGCGCCTGTGGAAGCAGCCGAAGGAATTTCGCTGAAGCTCAGGGCAATCGTTGTATAGCCGAGAAGAAAAGAGAGTCCGGTGACTAACTGAGATTTGTAGCGCAGCGTATGCGCGGCCATACCGAGCGCCACGGCAAGCATAAGGATGCAGTCCAGAACGAGCGAATCGAGGATTCGCATCGCAGGAAAATTGTGGATGCCGTAGGTGCTGGCGAAAAGCAGCGCCCAGCCGCAGCCGATTCCGACGCGGCCGAGAAGTTGATAGCGCGCGCGCTTCTCCAGGAAAATGCCGCCCGCCAAGAACAGGAACGCCACGAGAAAGGAGACGATTGCTTTGCCTGCGGCTCCAAAAGATTGCAACTTGATTAGGGCCAACGTCGTCAGGCCGATGACGACCATGATGCCGCCGAGCTTTGCGAACCAGTTGGTGCCCAGCGCGTCTTCCAGAGCCGAGATCGCCTTCATGCGATCCTTCATCGTAGGACGCGGCGCAGGAGTGCGCAGAGGTGAGAACGGGGGCGGCGAGGAAACGCGCGCAGATGCAGCAGGAGGAATTGCTGCCGGCTGCGGCGGAGGCATCGCGGGCGTGTGCGGGATCGCAGGCGGTACGACAACTTTTGGAGGCGCGGGCGGAGGAGTTGGCTTCGACTCTGGGGAGGGCGATTGTGGGGTGGGCGCGAGCGGCTTGGGCTCAATCGGTTTCGGCTCAATCGGGGTGCCGGGAGGAATTACCGGCGGTGTGACGGTTACAGGGGGTACAGGCACGACTGGCGCCGGTATTTGCGGCTTCTGCTCTGGCACCGCTTCGGGCTTTTTTTCCGTGGGAGGAATCGGAGGCGCTGTTTGCGGTTTGATCGGAGCCTGCACTTCGACGCGCGGAGGCACCGCTACCGGCGAGGGAATTTGTACATGCGGATAAGATCGTGGAACGGGGACGACACTAGGCTGACTCGCTTCGGGTGTGGGGTGCTTCTCGGCTGTTGGCGCGGCAGGCGAAGCTGTGGCGCCGAGCTTACTTTGCAGTTCGCCGATGGCGCGTTGCAGTTTTGTGTGTTGTTTCGCGTTCTCTTCGGCGAGTTCGTTTAGTTGTTGGCGGAGTTTGCTATTCCTGAGATAGACCGCAATCGCCAAAAAGGGCGTGGCGAGCAGCAGTAGCCCATAAAGACCGAATAAGAGGTAGAAGAGGGGCATGGGTGTTCCTCGGCTGTACCGCTCGGTTAGTCCTAATGTTAGAACGGGCCTGGGGCGAATCCTTGCATTTTGTTCTCGAGGGAGGCAGAGGTAGTAACTGTACCTCCGCTAAGTCCTTTTTTTAAAAGGGGTTAAGGTGACCGTAGAAATAGCCCGTGCTTGCGGAGTTCAGCGCGTTCAGCAGAGTGAGACTCGTTACTGGGCGAAGGCGGGCCGAGGTGTTTTGGGTGCGCCAGTTTAAGAGTTGAGAGGGGAGGGATCTTATCGCAGTAAGAGCGCTCTTGTGGTCTGCTTTTTCATAGCGGCAAGAAACCTCCGCTCGGCTTGGCCTGCTTCTGTTTCAGCCTTTTCTCTGACTCTCCTCGTGGGCTCGCATTCTTTTTGTTGTGAACGCCGTAGGCGCGCCGGCTGCCTATGCAGGCGTGCTCCTTGCTGTCTTGGCTTCGATTCGATAGCGTGGCAGTTGGCGCAAAGCAGTTCAAAACGCGGGAGCCAGCCTCTTCTTATGTACCTCAGTATTTCAAAGGCGATTGATCTCTTTGAATCCGTGCCATTCCTGCGGGCCGCACTGCCACCGCCTTGCTTGTGATGGAATTGCAAAGCTCTCGGGTCGTTGCAGCCAAATTTTCGGTCCCCGTTCTGCCAACGACAAGTTTTCGCCACACAATGGCCGCCCAATGCGGCTATGGCCCTTGATTCTGGTGAAGCGATCACGCGTACAGGTGTACACCTGGGCCACATCTAGCGTCAATCACCTTCCCAACGCTCTCAGTTCAAACTGACCCACTACCAGGTTTCTGAGCTGGTTTGCGCGGAGATGCGCGGCTGTGCTACACATCTTGCATGCCTGATTTTGCCGCTCCTGTCGAACGACTTATCGATGAACTGAAGCACCTGCCTGGAATCGGACAGAAAACCGCTCAACGGCTGGCCTTCTTTATTTTGCGCTGCCCACCGGAAGATGCGCTGGGGCTGGCGGATGCCATTCGTGACGCCAAGGAGAAGATTCGCGAGTGCTCGGTGTGCAGCAATATCACTGAGAATGATCCGTGCCACTTCTGCGTGGGTGCCAGCCGCGATAAGAAAATCATCTGTGTGGTGGAAGAAGCGCACAACATCATGGCCATCGAAAAAACCCGCACGTATAGCGGGATGTATCACGTCCTGGGAGGGTCCCTTTCGCCGTTGTCTGGACGCGGGCCGGAGCAACTGAGGATTAAGCCTCTTATCGAGCGGCTGAAGGGCGGGGCCGTCGAAGAGATCATCATCTGCACGAACCCCACGGCGGAGGGCGAAGCTACGGCGGTCTATCTATCTAAACTATTGAAACCGCTGGGAGTGCGCGTGACGCGCATCGGGGTCGGCATTCCTGTGGGGGCCGATTTGGAATATGCCGACGAAGTGACCATGCTCAAGGCCCTCGAAGGCCGCCGAGATTTATAAGTTGCTTTTGTCCAAAACTAGACTTTGCCAGCCGAAATACGCTGAAAGGTAACCTGCATTTGTCGTTTGGCCGCGCCTTCGAGCTGCATCCGCCCTGCAATTTTGAAATCCGCTCAAAAGCGTCCTAGTACGTATGGCCGCCTCTAGCCAACGGACCATTTTGGGTATAGAGTCTGATTCCCGCGGAGTGGTCCCCCACCGCAAGGAGGTGCGCTATGCCAGGCTTGGCGCACTACATGGCGCAGTACGATCACGAGCATTCTTCCGGCTGGAACAAGCTTCTCCATGGCCTGGGTATCCCCATGATTTTTTTGGGGATTCTTCTGCTGATCTTGATGAAGTGGATTTTGGGAGCGAGTTTTTTTGTAGGCGGCTGGATTTTTCTTCTTCTTGGACACAGGATCGAAGGAAACCATCCGGCGTTTTTTCAAGGACCAATTTATTTGCTGGTAGGACCAATCTGGGTCGCAAAGGAAGCATGGGAGTTCCTCACTGGAACACACCGTACGCCGACTTCAGAAGGTACTTCGCGCAGTACTTCGGAAGTTTCTGCGCAAAGTACGACAACCAAGCAGTCGTGAGCGATCTGGGAGTTCGGCCCAAACTCTAGGAGCGGCGACGGTGTCAATGGACGAGCAGCAGAGCGGCAATCTTGCCGACGAATCGACGGAAATGATGTCTGAATCGGTTGCGCATCAGAACGAAGAATTGCGGAAGCGCCGCAGCACGAGGATCATGCAGGCGGTCCCGCTGGCGGTGACGGGTGTGGACGCGTTGGGACGTCCGTTCACGGAGCGCACCTCGACGCTCATCATCAATTGCCACGGTTGCCGCTACCAATCGAAGCATTACGTTCTCAAAAATATGTGGGTGACGCTGGAAGTGCCGCATCCGGAAAGCGGGCAGCCTCCGAGAGCGGTGCGTGGACGCGTGGCATGGATTCAGAGGCCGCGCACGGTGCGGCAACTTTTTCAGGTGGCGCTCGAATTGGAAGTTCCCGGCAATACTTGGGGGATTGCGTTCCCGCCGCCGGATTGGTTTGCGCCTTCGGAGAATAAACGCGTTTCTGGCGCGCACGAGAGCGCACATGATTTGGCGCAAAGGGCGCCGGATCCCGCGGAAATTCATTTGCCGCTCACGGAGCCGGAACCTGCCGCGACGGTCGCCCAAGACAATCTGCGCATCTTCCCTGCTCCGGCAAGCACTACGGATGCCTCGTTGCAACTGGCGCGGCACATGGCGCGGCTGATGGCCGACGCGAAACAACAAATCCAAGCGTCAGCGCGCGAAGTAGCGGCGCAAGCCGTCGGGGCTGAACGCCGGGTATCGATCGAGGAGTGGGAACAAAAATTTTCGGTTGCCCGAGAACAACTGGCGCAGCAAGTTTCCGCTGCGGTTGCAAAAATTCAGGAAGAGTCCGAGTCGCGTTCGCGCGCTGCACATAGCGCCGCCGCGGAAGCCCTGCAACGAGAGCTTCCCCGCTGGATTGCTCCGCAGCTCGAAGAGCTTACGCGGGCGCTGACACAGCAAATTTCGGATCGCGGCACAGCTGAGCGTACAGAACAATCGCAGCATCTCGCAAGCGCCGTGGAATCGCTTCGCACGCTTTGCCAGCAGGCGGAAGTCTCCTCTGCGCGGCTACGCGCGCAGGCAGAACAGGCGGAAGGGCAAATCGCGGATCGCGCCGCCGAATCGATGCGCGAAATAGAGGAAGTCGCGCGGCAACGCGAAGTGGCCGCAAACGCACATCGCGAAGCAATGATGGCGGCTGCGGGCGAGATTGAAAGGCAGGTCACGGCTGCGCTTTCCGCGGCTCATGCCAACTGGCGGGGCCAGCTCACCAGCGAAGTGGAAGCGGCGCAGGCACGCTGGCGTTCGACGCTCGAAAGCACGCTGGCCGCAGCGCACGAGCGGGCAACAACGGGCATCGACGAACATTTCTGCGCCAGCGTGTCGCAACTCCAGGAAGAAGCAGACAAACAAACCACAAGCGCCCGCGAATCCATGATCATCGCCGCAGCCGAAACCGAGCAGCGCATCGCGGAGTTACGCAATTCCGTGCAAGGAGAAGCGGAGCGCCAAAGCGCGGCGGCTCGTGAATCCATGACGGGCGCCGCAACTGAAGCTGAACAGCGGATGGCCGCATTGCACAATTCTTTGCAAGAGGAAACGGGACGGCAGAGCGCGGCCGTTCGCGAATCGATGAGTAACGCCGCGGCGGAGACCGAACAGCGCCTGTCCGTGTTGCGCAACTCTCTGCAAGAGCAATCGCAATGGCTTGAAGCTGCCTTAGGGCGCGCCGCAGAATCCACAGAGCGCATGGAACATTTCTCCACGCGCGCTGAGACGGCACAGAGGCAGGCTCTCGCAGGATTTGAGTCTCAGATTGACGACGTGCTCAGCCTGCATCGCAACGAATTGCACCGGCAGTCGGAGACGCTGCTCGAAGAACTCAACGCGCGAATCCGCACCAGGTTTGAAGAACACTGCGGGCTCGCGATTTCGCGGTTCGACCAGCAGGTTGACTCGATGGTTCAGCCACACATATCGAGAACGGATGAAGCGATTCACCGTCTGGCGGGTGGGCGCTCGCTTCTCGACGCCGCGTTGACTTTGCAGCAGGACCGCATTCGCAACGAGGCAGACGAAGCCTTTGCGGAATCTCTGGCGCGCTTCCGCGAAAATCTGGGCGGCGTGGATGAGATTCTGCAGGAAGCAGCGCAGACGGTTTCGGCGCGCAATCTGGCTGAGATCGAAGCCAGAGCGGCCGACCTGAAGCATCAGACGGTGGACGACCTGATGAAGTCCGCCGAGTGGTACGAGAAAAAAGCGCAGACTCAGATTCAGAGCCTTACCGAAAAGACGGTTGAGCAGGCGGAGAATCAGTTTCGCGAGAAGGCCGGCGAAGTTTCCGGCGTGTTTGCCAGCGAGCTCGATCACTCCAGCCGCAGCTTCATCGGGCATACGCAGACGCAGATGGAAGAGGTCGTGCGCGATGCGTTCGAACAAGCGCGCGCCCTTTTTGCCGAAGCCGCGGAAACCACGACCGCAGCGTTCACGGATGAAATTCAGAGGCAAGCGCGGCAGGAGCTCGATGGTTTCAGCCAGGAGTCGCAGCGCTCGCTCGGCGAAACACGCGCGCAACTCGACGCGGCCCGAGCGGAGCTGTCGCAGAAAGTTACCGTTGAACAAGAAGCATTTTTGCGCCAGTTCCAGGCTGGCATGAGCAGCGCAGTGGAACGTGGCGTTGCCGACGCAAATGCCAGAGTGAAGTCTGGCCTCTCGCCATTGCTCGATTCCTGGAAGTCGACCGTGGATGCACACGCAGCGGAAATGCGCAACATTTACACTCAAATAAGCAATCAATCGGCCGAGCAGCATCGCGGCAGGCTCGAAAACGTTTCGAATCAGTGGATGCTCGCGACGGTAGCAAGCCTCGACCATCAATCGCGCGAAGCGGTCAACGTCATCGCCGCAAAAGCCGCGGAGACGCTGCGCGAGACCTGCGCGCAGGTTTTTGCCGGCGTCGGCGAGACGCTGAGAGATCGATTGCAACAAATTGCAGTTGGCCTAACGGCTCCCGAGCCGCCGTTGAGCCGTTCACAAACCGCCGGCGGCGCAGGCAGTGGCGGCTAGCTAGTTCGGTTTCCAAACTAGCCACGCCAACACCCATCATCTAACGGCTCGATAAGTCCGTTAATCAGATGACAACTTAGAAAGACTGCCGACTGAAAGACGGGTAAGCTAGAAGCGTCTCTCACCTGCCCATGAGTAAAGGAGAGCCCATCATGAAGAAACATCGCTTGATTTTGAAAGTGGTCTTGCTTGGGTTGTTCTTGGGACTTGCAACGCCGCAGTTCGCTCAAGACCCCTCCACGATCGCTAAAAAATCTGACCAGGAAGCTCGCCACCATGCACTGTTGCTCGGCTTGGTCAGGACGATTAACACGGCTGAAGTAGGGGAACTCTCTAAGTATGGTTCTTACTCGTCATGGCAGACTTTGCTGGCACACCAGCCAGAGTATTTGAATCAGTGGCTCACAAGGTTTTACCCTGAAGACGTCGGTTTGCGCTTCGGTGACACGGCAGGAATCCTTCCGGGATTCAGTTTGCGTTTCAATGTGAGAGCTGACGGCCAAGGGTATGATATGAAATTGCAAGACACGACAGAGAAGAAATGGGGCTATGCCGCTTTCAGCGATGAAAGCGGTGTCATTTGGCTGGGCGAACCTCTCCACTGAGGGATTTCGATGAATCTGTGCTTTCACTCATAAATACAATAGTTGAACCGACACTTCGATCAAGGCGTGTATCGGATTCGCCTCTCGCCTTCTACAGCCGTATAATCAGAGATCTCAACCGACTATGGCTAACCGAGCTTATCTGCGCGTGTGGACGCGCGACTTCTCCGAAACCACGCTGATTGCCCAGTTCGCGAGATTTCTCACGACGGCCCCGCTTTCCGCTTCGGAAAACGCGTTCAAGGAACTCATCGTGCAGCCCGTCGATGCCACGGAGCTTTCGCTGGCTGAGTGGGACTTGAAAGACCTCGGCTATGGGGCGGCGGAAGTTGCGGCTCTGGCGATTCAGCACCTTCACCCGGACAGCGCCTACATCGTCAACGCAAAATGGGATCTCTGGAGCTTTGACGTGGAAGCTCTCAAGTGGATGCACAAGCCTGAGCCGCTCATGCTCACGTGCCACGGCCCCGAATACGACGGCGGCATCGCCACATCCGAGGGGAACTTCACCGCCGATCTCGGTTTCGAGCATTTCTTCACTGGACACGGTGGCCTGCTCGCTCCCGGCGCGGCTTCGAATCCGTTCGAATCGTCTGACCATCCGCTAGAGCACACTTTCCGCCAATGGATGTCGGTACCAGCCAATCTGAAGGAATATCACGCAAAGACCCGCGCAAACATCCAACAGTTATTCAGCTGGGTCGAGTCGATTGAGCAGGCTCTGCCCGTGGAGCGCAGTGAGCTGTGGTCCGAAGGCGAACAAAATTTTGAAGCGCGGTTGGACGCGATTTCGGCACCGCGTTAGCTGCCCTTGTGATCTTCAAGGAACCACCCATCCGTGGGCGCTTCCACGAGGAGGCTGCAACGGATAGAATCACTATATTGCAGGATTGCAGGTCTGGCTCGCAGGCGCAGCGCGTTCCACACAATGGGAAGCTGCTGAGCACGCCGGAAAAGGATGGCAAGCAGCGCGTATGGCGGTTAGTTCGCTGACGGCGGCACGTCACTGATGGACGAATCAAAAACAAACTCTGATTGTTCGGCTATCCCTCCCTGCTCCCTTGCGTCTTTCCATACGAAGGACCCGGCGGGCCGCTTTCGCTTTCGTGCGAT